>Ga0326597_10002263_pt1 | contig 29006 bp, 28 predicted proteins | sample RVTome_12_FD_203789 | JGI IMG/M metagenome (GOLD analysis project Ga0326597, IMG submission 203789) | Soil microbial communities from uranium-contaminated site in the Upper Colorado River Basin, Wyoming, United States - RVT100D185 | ecosystem: Environmental > Terrestrial > Soil > Contaminated >... | reverse complement strand
AACGAAAGCCTGTCCTTCGCCATCATCCGAAGTCCCGGTGAGATATCCAGGCTAGCTATCGGGCAGGTTTATAAATAACGCTACGAATGCCGCAGACTCCAGGAATTGAAAGGCGCCTTCGAGCGAAGCCGCGCCGAGTTCTGTTTGCCACATTTGAAAGAACGCGCCGCCGACGACTGTGATCAGGCCAAACCAGACGATTAGCGCAGCGCCTGCGCCGGCCAATACATAGGTTTTCGCAGCATTGAACTCCGCTGCCGATCGCTTGGCGTATGCCCAGAGATCTCAGGTTCCTTTGAGTGTGAGTGCGCCGGCACCCAGCTCGCCGAGGATGATGATTGCAAGGGTGAGCCAAACCAGCACGGGGCTGCCGATCGCGAATCCTAACGTTGCGGGGTATAGCGCACTATCGCTCACGCCGAGGACGTTGGCGACGAATCCGTAGGCCGCGTCCAAATTAGCAATATTTTGCCCGCCATAAAGCAAGCACAGCAAGGCGAGGAATAACGCCAGAACAATCTTAATGTACCGAATCAGCAATGTGGGACCCTCCTCAGTAAACGCATTAGTTCGGGTTCCATATCCAAGAGCGGGTCGTCGAGAGCTGCGTAAATCCGAGACGTTCGAGTATCGGAAGGCTCGCATTAGCTGCGTCGACACTCAGGTAGCGATAACCGCGACTTCGGGCTTCGCGGGCGCGCGCCGCGACCAGAGCCCGGTAGATGCCGCAGCGGCGGTGCGCCGGCACAGTGCCGCCGCCGTAAAGTCCTGCAAACTCCGCATTCGGCGGCATCTCGAGTCGTGCGGCACTGACGGGTTCCGTGTTCTTGTAGGCGACGTAGAAGTTGACGGTCCCGAGCGGCAGGCGGGCCAAGAATGCATCATTTAGCGCCGAGTAATCGACACCGAACGCATGTTCCCCGACTCGGACCAGATCCGCCAAACCTGCAGCGTCGAAGACTCCCCTGATCTCGATGCCGGGAGGCGGATCGTTGCCCGGGATGCCATCGTTAAGATCGAAGACTAACAACGTCTCGTCGTCTTGAGGCATGAACCCGGCGCGTTGCAGACGTGCCTCGAGGTCGGCAGGTTCATCGTGTGCATAGACTTTCCATTCGAATTGCAGGCCGAGCGCGCGATAGTGTTCTAGTTGCCGCCTGATCTCGGCATCGGCAGACTCCACGCTCAGCTCGGAATACAGTACGCAATGCCATAAGCCCGCGATTCGTACGACCCGACTCGCGCGCTCAACCCGGATGCCGGGTTCGGCCATAATGTCGCGGCGCACTTGTGCATCGAAGTCGGCCAGCACTTGATCTTTGTTCAACATCACGGGCCAAGTCTATCGCACTCGTGAGTGTGGCAGGCGCGTATGCATATGGCAGCGTTCTAGACTTCAGCCGAACTTGATATCGATTGCGTCTTGAATCGGCAGATAGCCGATGCGCCGGTAGATCGAATTTGAAGTTGGGTTCGCAAGATCTGTATAGAGGCAGCAGAATTTTTTACCGGAATCTAAGAGCGCTTGGCTGAGCGCGGCGACGGCAGCCGTCGCATAACCAAGACCGCGGTACTCGGGCGGCGTATACACTGCGCTAATGCAAGCACCGTTCGGTGTGTCCCGGCTTGTGCCGGCCATCGAACGAGGGCCTCCGTCATCCCAGAAGAACAGCTGCCGCGCCCGTAATAGTTGTTCGCCGAGCTCCGGCGCTATATGCGTCGCATGCGCATCGTCGCTGAAGCGCGACATCCATTCTGTCGCGAGCATCAGGTCGGCATCGGTACCGGGCCGCAGACAACCCGAAGGGGGGTTTGTAAGGACGGCCACCTCGACCAGTATGTGGATACGCAGATTGAGAAGTTCGATCCGGCACTTGCCGGACTGCGTGCACCAAGTATCTGCAAACCGAGTCGCGTCCATGAGCGGTCCAGAGACCCCTGGAATAGAGGAATAACGTTGCCGGACGTCTGCCGCTAACAGCGGTACCGCTTTGGCTGGTAGTCGCGTTAACCCGAGATTGTGTGGATATGTCCGGAATGCCGCCCCGCGCACGGCGCCGTCGATCTCGATTGTGGCCCAGTAGCTATCGGCCGTATCGGCGGCCGGATTTCGCCTAGACCGGCGCGCGACCCCTAATACGAGATTGTTTTCAGCTTCCGCCAATTGCAGCCATGCTTGCGCTTTACGTAAAAAAGCACCGGCTGTCGAATGTCTGCAAATGTTCATGCGGATTCGCGAAGCTCCGAGATCTAACTCGAGATATCAGTGCGGCCGATAGATCGAATATAACGGCTGCCAGGTCTCCTTGTCTGCCGCCAAGGCGCGCCGCGACGCAACGCGCTCAGCGAGAGCGCATTCGGTCCAGGGCCAGCACTACGGCGCCGAGCACGGCGCCGGCCGCCGAGGTAAAAAGATCCGGTGCAATGAGCAAGCACGCCGCGGCGAACAGGCCGGCCCGAGCAAGATATCCGAGTGCCCCGAACGCAAAGCCGCGAGTCGCGGCCGCAAGTAAACCAGCAGCGGCAATTGCGGCAACGGTCGCAGTCACGATCGTGCCGATCGTGCCGTTCAGCAGCAAGCCTGGATTCAGAATAAATGCGAACGGTACGATGAATGCCGCAATCCCGAGACGTACGGCCTCCCATCCCGTCTCCCAGATGCGACTCCCGGCGATACCACAGGTGACGAATAACGCGATACATGTCGGCGGCGTATAGAACGATGCGAGGCCCCAGTAGATAACGAACAAATGTGCGGCAATGTCAGGCACGCCGAGGCGGATTAGTGCCGGGGCCATGAGGGTCGCGAGCGTCACGTAGGCCGGAGTCGCGTCGAGCCCCATGCCGACGATCAGGCTTGCGACACCAACGAGCAGCATCGCCAGCAACAGATCGCCACCTGCGAGATCGATGATGAACCGCGAAAATTTGATACCGACACCGCTGAGCTCCAGCGAGCCAATCATCATGCCGATGGCCGCCGTGATCGCTGCGATTGCGGCCCAACGCACAACCCCGTCCTCGAACGCGCTGAGCATGTTCCGCGGCGTGAGCCAATTTGCACGCGCTCGGGACATAAAGCTGGAGACGACGACGACTGCGCACGCGTAAGCGCCGGCAATGCCCGGCGAAAGTCCGGCGATAATCAAGAAGTAAAACAGGGCGCCCATCGGCAGCAGGTGGTGCCAGCCTTGTGCCAGCGCGCGCCCGGTCCGCGGAAGCTCATCACTGGCGATCACACGGACCTGATCTTTGCGCGCCTGCAGGTGCACCGAGACAAAGACGATCAGCAAGTAGAGTAATGCGGGAATTGTCGCCGCGGCCGCAACCTGCGTGTATGGCACACCGATCCATTCGGCCATCAAGAATGCGATCGCGCCCATGACCGGCGGTAAGATCATGCCACCGGTCGATGCGACGGCTTCGACGGCAGCGGCGAAGCGTGGCGTGTACCCGATCGACTTCATCATCGGGATCGTGAATATGCCCGTGGTTGCCGAATTTCCCGATGGCGAACCTGAGATCGAGCCGAACAAGGCACTGGCGACGACGGCAGCCTTCGCGGGTCCGCCTCGAGCCCGGCCAGTCAGCGCGAGCGCGAGATCCATGAACCACTGACTAGCGCCCGCCCGATGCATGAGTGCGCCGAAAATCATGTAGACGATCACGATGTTCGCAGCCACACTGAGAGGTAATCCGAAGATGCCGGCATCACCGACGTACATGCTGTAGAGGATCCGCTCGACTGGAAACCCAATGCCCGACAGTACGCCGGGCAGAAATGGTTGCAGCATCGTCATAAAAATTATCAGGACGATAATCGAAGGTAACGCCAAGCCGGCGACGCGACGCACGGCCTCCAGTAGGGCAACGCTCAACAATGTGGCCAGGATAATGCCCGGGCCGTCGAGATACCCGATCAGGCTGTAGTCGAGCATGCGCGAATAGAAAAAAATAACGAAGCCACCGCCGATCAAGCCGCAAGAAAGCACGCCGAGATCCACAACGCCCCACCACCGATTCGGCTGACGGATTTGAGGGTCTCCCGTCGTTGGCGAGATTGGCTTTACGAAAAGAAATAGCACCAGCAAGGCGCTACAGACGCTCACCGCTCGGTGGACTTGGGCTGGTAAAAAGATGCCAAGCCAGGTCGGCAGTTGCGCCACGATGGCAAGGTGATAGATGGCAATCGCGCTTGCGAGCCGGCCCAGCGCGGTCGAACGTGCGCCGGTCACCGGGGCTGAGGTGCGGGGAGGCCCGGCAGCAGGCTTTGCTGGCGTTGCTCCAGCGCCTCATTCCAGAGTCCGGCTTCGCGTAAGTAGCGAATCGTGCCTTCGTGATACGGCACTGGCGCGGTCTCGAGCGCCCGCTCAGGGGTCCACTCCCTTGCAGCCCCTTGGAAGTCGACGAGCTCATCGTGCTGATCGAAGATGACGCCGACCAACTCGCGCACGATCTCAGAATCGACGGTCGTGCGGGCAAGCAGATAGGCGTTTAGCGAAAACGTGTGTACGTCCTCGGTTTGGTCAGAAAACGTCCCCGCGGGTATTGTCGTGCCATTAACAGGCGCAGGTAAACTCGCCAGCGCCTCGTCGCGTTTGTCGAGCGGCAAGGGCAAAAATTCGACCAGGCCCTTGGTCAGGGCTTCCTGCACGATGGCGGCGCCTTCGCCAAACGGAAACAACGCTGCGTCGATGCTGCCGACCTCGAATGCCTGCATGACTTCGGACGAAGTTGTGGTCGAGATCAGCCGGACTTGGCTCTCGCGAACGCCGTAAGCCGCGATCAGCGCGTGCATGATTTGGAGCATATCCGGATTCGAGGGGCGGTCAGCAACGATGGTTTTGCCGACGAAGTCGGCCGGTGAGCGTATGCCGGATCCGCGGCGGACCAATACGTGGCGATAAGTTCGCTGTCCTTGCATTACCAACCGGATGTCGGCTGCGTGCTCGAACGGTTCGAGTCCGGCGTAGGCCAGGTATGCAGCGTAGGCATTGACGATCGCCAGATCGAGGCGGTTGGTATCGAGCGCAAACAAATTCGGCACGGAGCCGCCGACAGGCTGTACCGTCGAGTTGAGCTGTTGATGCCGGTAGGCGAGCTCGGAGATTGCGACCGCGAGGCCGTAGAACGTGCTGCCGACGCTAGAGGTGCCGATGCGCACACTGTCTACGGGATCGGAGCTAGTGCAGCCCTCGCTCACCGCGACGGTCAGTAGCGCGACTGCGATCGCGACGGCGCGGCCTTGCACACGGTTCGCCGGGCCTGCGCCGTGCGCGCGGCCGCAACGCCGTACGGTAATTGCAGGCGCTGTCGCTTCGCGCGCCGCTGCAGTCGGTGTCACCGGAGCCCCGTGATCCGCAACAAGTTCCCGTGGAAGATTTGCTGGCGTTCGGTAGCGGAGATTTCCATCGTCTCCACGGCGCGAATGGTCTCCCGAATATACATCGGTCCTTTTTCCGGGTCGAAAGGCGCATCCGAGGCAAACACGAGATGTTCGCTGCCGTAGAATTCGCGCGCACAATCGAGCGGCCCGACTGCGCCGAAGGTGGCAGTGTCGGCGAAGAAGCTCCGGAAGATTTCGCTATGCGGTCGACCGAGCTCCTTTGGCAGGCCGCCGTAGTCGGCCCACGACGTACGTGCTCCCATCTGCGACCAGCCGTTGTCCACACGGCCTGCATTAAACGGCACCATGCCGCCGGCATGGTGAAAGATAAATTTGAGCTTCGGCAGCTCGGTCATGAGTTTCGACCAGACGAGCCGCGCCTGGCAGGCGGCGGTTTCGTAAGGCCAACCGAAGGTCCACCAGATCTCGTATAGAGACTTATCCTCGGTCACGTAATCGGCGAAGCCCGCGCCTCGAGCCGGGTGCACCCAGATCGGTTTATCGAGCTCGTGCATGCGCTCGAATACGGGTCGAAACTCCGGCGCATCGAGGGGCTGCCCCCCGACATTCGTGTACAGCTGAATACCGATCGCGCCAAGTTTATCGAGCGCCCGATCGATCTCGGCGACGGCGCCGTCGAGATCGTGCATCGCAATGGTCGCAATAAATCCAGGAAAGCGTTCAGGGTATTGCGCGCAGAGCTCGGCCATCGAGTCGTTGCCGATCCGGGCTAAACGGCGCCCGACCTCCGCGCCGCCGGCCAACTCCAGCGGCGGCGAAGCCAACGACAGAATCTGTTGGTAGTCTTCGAACTGATCCATGACCTCAAAGCGCACCTCGAGATCTGTGATCATCGGCACGGCCTCGCTGCGCCGCGTGATATCGGTCATCGACCCCATGGTGTCTTTGAGCGCCTCGTAGAAAGGGGCCGGCCAAATATGGTTATAAGCGTCTAGCTTACGCATTCGAGAAACTGAGTCCGACGGTTACGCGGCAGCGGCGTTTGCACGTTCTTGCGCGGCGAGCTCGTCCCGCGCCAGCCACTGCCGCGCAAAGTACATGAACGTCAAGGCGGTCAGTTTCATGATGGCGGCGTACACGACCGCGACGATGAAATAATCTTCATTTTGCAGCACCGTCAAGACGACTAATGAAGCGAGCGTGATGTTTTGCACGCCGACTTCGAAGGTGATGGAAATGCTTTGCGGAACGCTGAGTTGAAACAGGCGGCCCAAGCCAAATCCCATCGCCATTGACAGCAGGTTGAGCGACAGGGCGACGGCTGCTGTCTGCAGAAAATACTCCCGCAGTACATCGATGGCGAGCAGGGAGCCCGTGATGATGAGGACGAGTAAGAAGAGAAAGGTGGCCGTACGCAAGGCTTCGATAATTTTGCGCGCTTTCTCCGACCAGATTTGACGTATCACCATACCGATTGCAACCGGAATGACGGTGAGCTTGGCGAGCAAGTACATCATCTCGAGGATCGGCAGCTCGGGGGCGGTTCCGGCGGCGAGGAAATAATCGAGCGCTAGATAGGTAACGAACGGAACGCTGAAGATCGTGATAAAACTCGTGACGGCCGTGAGCGTCACGGATAAAGCGACGTCGCCGCGGCTCGCGAACGAGTAGGCATTCGAAGTTACACCGCCGGGGCAGGCGGCGAGAACGATTGCGCCAACCGCAATTGCCGGTGTGGGCGCGATTACGCTGGCCAGCACGAACGCGAGGATCGGTAGCAGGATGAGCTGCCCGACCAAGCCGACGGAGACGGCCTTGGGCATCACGAAGACGTTCTTGATATCCTTCGGCGTAAGCGCCAAGCCCAGGCCCAGCATGACGATCCAAAGCCCGACGGGAATGACCTGCGTGTAGAAAAAACTGACTAGATCCACGACATCATCCCCGTTTGATGGCGTCTGCGCGCCGCTGCTGGTTCATTCTAGCAGCCTGTCGGACTTAGGGCATCGTCGCGAGGCGCGTGGGAATCGAGGCCAGATTTGCGTTCGTCCGAGGCGAATAGTGGTGACTATTTAACGAGGACGAACGCAAATATTGACCGATTCCCATCCGCCGCAGTAGATGAGCCTAAGTCCGACAGGCTGCTAGTGCATACGCTGTTAGGGAGACAGGCTCAACGACGCACGTCACTCCTCTAGCCGCGTCTCGATCGCTGCCATCACGGTTGCCGTTTCGGGGCTGATACCTTATATGATGTCACTCTGACTGAATTGGGAAGCTTGCTGGACGGCGCACATGCGGACCGAATTCCCGAGATTGTCGAACCCCGCGCGTATCGCGCTCACTCTGCTCGCGAGCGGCGCCTTCGGCGTCGGTGCCGCCTTCGGTCACCATTCCTTCATCAGCGAATACGATCCCGAACAGCAAGGCACGCTCACGGGCGAAGTTATCGCCGTGCGCTTCGTCAATCCCCATGTGCGCTATCGGTTGCGTATCGATTCGCCCGACGGTACGTCCGAGGAGTGGGACGTCCAGACGCACAACGTCGGCATTATGCGGCGGCTGGATTGGAATGCCGACACGATCAGGGTTGGCGACCGCATCGAGGTCAGCGGCGCGCTCGGACGCGGTGGTGTGCGCAAGATCTCGATGGATTCGGTCATTCTCGCCGACGGCACGCGCCGCAACCCGCGCGGCGGGGAGGTGGCCGATGCCTATACCGAAACGGAGGTCAATGCCGATCCCAACAAGTTCTATGGCGCGACGACCAACATTTACCCGGTGGATATCACCGGCTTTTGGAGTAATCGCTACAAGTTCCGGTTGACGGTCGACGATCTCGAACCCAAGCCGACGCCGTTCACGCCCGAGGGCCGGCGCGTGTTCGAGGCAACCGAGCCGTGGCACGACGCGCGCAAACGCTGTAGCGCGAGCGGGCTGCCGCGCACGTTCGGAACACCGACCGTGATGGAAATCGTCGATGCGGGAACGCACTATCTGATGCTGATCGGTGACCAGGCCAGACGCGTCTGGACGGACGGGCGTAAGCCGCCCGCGGCTGCGCTGCCGAGCCCGATGGGCTTCTCGAGCGGCCGCTGGGACGGCGACGAGCTCGTGATCGAGACGACCCACTTGCAAGCGGGCTGGCTCGACGGCACCGGCTTACCAATGTCGGGCGAGGAGACCCGCCTCGTTGAACGCTATACGTTCAGCGAGGATCGCCTGAGCATGGACCGCGTGCTGACGATCTATGATCCTTATTACACCGAGCCGCTGATTCGGCGCCGAGGCTCAGCGCGCAGCGATGCAATCGAGGTCGCTGCCGAGGGTAATGACTGTGATTCCGTGGGCCACTATCGGGATCTCTGGGAGCAGGGCTTGCTCGAGGCGTTGTGGGAACTCACGAACTAGCCGAATCGTTTATACGGAAATACCGAAGAGAGCCCCTACGCCGGCGGTCAATGCCATCGCCAGCGCGCCCCAAAAGCTAACGCGCAGGGATGCGGTCAGCACTGACGCACCTCCCACGCGGCCAGCCAAGGAGCCGAGCAGCGCGAGGAATAATAGGGAGCTTCCGGCCACGGCCCACATGAGCGCGGATGGCGGTGCCATGAGGACAACCACGAGAGGCAAGGCTGCGCCGATCGCAAACGTACCAGCTGAAGCGATCGCGGCTTGCACGGGTCTCGCCGTCAGAGTTTCCGAAATGCCAAGCTCGTCACGGGCGTGCGCGCCGAGCGCGTCATGCGCCATCAGCTGCGCTGCCACCTGCGTCGCAAGCGCCAACTCCAGCCCTCGCTCGACGTAGATCGACGTCAACTCGTCTTGTTCGAAATCTGGGTCTTGCGCCAACTCTTTCCGCTCGCGAGCCAGATCCGCCCGTTCGGTATCGGCTTGCGAGCTCACTGAGACATACTCGCCGGCGGCCATTGACATGGCTCCAGCGACAAGGCCGGCGACGCCTGCTACCAATATGGCTGTCTGGCCAGCGTCAGCCGCCGCGACTCCCAGCACCAGGCTGGCGGTGGATACGATACCGTCATTGGCGCCGAGCACGGCGGCACGCAGCCAACCGATCCGGTGCGTTCGATGTTTTTCAGTGTGGCGCATGAGAGGTTTCCCCTGACTCGGCTGGTCAGCCGCTTGCGTGGTCATGATACGCCGCAGGAAAGGCGCAGGTTCGGCCGGTTAGCCGTCATCGGGCGGGCCCGGCGCGAAATACCGGTATAGGCAGCGAAGGCTCAGAGGAATTTTCGGAAGCCTGTGGTAACTTAGCCGGGTCAGAGTGCGTATAACCAGAACGAAGGGGGCGGCATGTCCACTGAGCGCTCGATCCTCGACCTAGCGGATTTCCAGCCTGCAGCGGCGAACGGACTGTTGGACCGGCGGGCATTCTGCAAAGGTGGCGCGGCGCTCGCCGCAGCGATGACCGGATACACGCTCAGCTCGCGTGCTGGCGCGCAGCAACTCACCGACGACCCGTGGACTCGGACGCCCGGTGCGAGCCTCAAGGCTTACGGAACGCCGTCGCGATTCGAAGCTAGAGTCACGCGCTCGTTGAGCAATCCAAACGGCGAGCCGCGCACGCAGCACGGCCGCACACCGCATCACCTGATCAATGGAACCTTCACGCCGAACGGATTGCATTTCGTCATCTCGCACACTGGCAATCCGGATATCGATCCGTCGCAGCACCGGCTTGTCATTCACGGCTTGGTCGAGCGGCCGCTCGTATTTACGCTCGATGATCTCATGCGCTATCCGATGGTTTCGCGGATGACGTTCATCGAATGCGGCGGCAACAGCGCGCCCTTGTGGTCCCCAGAACCGGTCGAGGCCGGTGTGCAAGCAATTCACGGTTTGATTTCTTGCGCCGAATGGACCGGCGTGATGCTATCCACGCTGCTCGAGGAAACTGGTATCGATCCGCGGGCGAAGTGGTTCATCGCCGAAGGCGCCGATGCTTCCAAACTGGATCGTAGCGTTCCGCTCGGCAAAGCGCTCGACGACGCGATGATCGTGCTCTATCAAAACGGCGAGCGGATCATGCCCGGCAACGGGTATCCGTTGCGGCTGCTCCTTCCCGGCTGGGAAGGCAATATGAATATCAAGTGGCTGCGGCGCATTGAGCTCACGGAAGAACCTGCGCTTAGCTTTTACGAGGCGCGGACCTATACGCCAATTTTGCCGAGCGGTAAGGCGTACAACTTTTACTTCCTGCAAGAGGTCAAGTCGTTCATTACGCACCCGTCACCGGGTTTGGCGCTTAACGGCGCGGGTTTCTACGAGGTATCGGGACTCGCTTATTCCGCGAACGGGCGGATCTCCAAAGTCATAGTCTCCGCCGACGGCGGTAACACCTGGGCCGAGGCGGCGCTGCAGGAGCCCGTTTTGTCGAAGGCATTTACGCGGTTTCGGCTGCCGTGGCGCTGGGACGGCGGCCCTGCCGTGCTGCAGAGCCGGGCATGGGATGAGGCCGGCAACGTCCAGCCGACCCGTTCCGAACTCGTCGCGCGCCGCGGCGAGGCGCGCCGGGTCCCCAGCGTTTTGGGTTTTCCGAGCCAACACTATAACGGCCCGACGAGTTGGCGCGTTGGCGCCGACGGCGAGGTGCAGCATGTCTATGCATAAACTGATTCGCACCGCGATCGTATCCGCGCTTTTGCTCAATGCCTATGCGGCGTATGCCCAAAGCCCTCAGCTCGGCAAACCGATATCGGAAGCTGACATTGTGGCTTGGGATATCACGGTATTTCCGAGCGGCGCGAACCTGCCTGCGGGTAGCGGCACGGCCGCGCAAGGCGCGCCGATCTATGCGGAAAAGTGCGCGTTGTGCCACGGCGTCAATGCCGAGGGAGGCTTGGCAGCAGGTCTGGTCGGCGGTGAGCCGCTGACAAACGGTATTGATACCCGCAAAACGATCGCAAATTTTTGGGCGAGCGCGACAACTTTGTTCGATTTCACGCGGCGGCAGATGCCGTGGCAGCAACCGCGCACCCTGAGCGACGATGAAGTCTATGCGTTGACGGCCTACATGCTGGCGCTCAATGGCATCGTCGACGATGACGAGATTATGAACGCAGAAACCTTGCCACGGGTGCAAATGCCAAATCGAGACGGCTTCATGCCTCGGTTCCCGGAGCTCATGCCGTGATGGCAATGCCGACTGACGATGAGTAGGATAACCAATCAACTACCCGACCCGCGCTTGGATCTGGTCTTGGATCGAGTTGTCGATTTGCCCCAGGCATCGATCTGGCGCGCGTGGACGGAGCCGGAACTCATCAAGCAATGGTTTTGTCCGGCGCCGTGGACCGTGATCGATTGTGGGATCGACCTGCGTCCAAGCGGGCTGTTCCGGACCGTCATGCGTTCTCCGGAAGACCAGGAATTTACCAACGTGGGTTGCTATCTTGAGATCGTCGAGAACGAAAGGCTGGTCTGGACGGACGCCCTCGCGCCTGGATATCGTCCGGCGGAGAGGCCGTTCTTCACGGGAATCATTACGTTGTCACCCGAGGGCGCCGGCACGAGATATCACGTGATTGCGCGGCACAAGGACGAAGCGACGCGGAAATCGCACGAGGACATGGGGTTTGATGACGGCTGGTCGATCTGTCTGGATCAGCTGGTTAAACTGATGAAAGCCGCATGAGCTCCATGCAAATCGACAATTAAAACCGGAGGCCGTCATGTATCGATTCAGCATTAAGCTTAGTTCGCTCCTCGTTCGGATGGGCGTGGCTGTATCAGCCTTGGCCATCGTCGCCTGCTCGGAAGCACCGACGCCCGGCGATTCGATGCCGGCGACGCCGGCAACGTCGAGTGCGACGGCCTTCGAGGGTGCGCGGCTCATCATCGGCACCGGCGAGGTGATTGAAAACGCCACGTTCGTCGTCGACGGTGGCGAGTTTGTCGCCGTGAGTGCCGCAGGCAGTGTGACCGTGCCGGCCGGCGCGGCGCGCGTCGATCTGAGCGGTATGACGGTCATGCCGGCAATTCTCGACGCCCACGTTCACACGAGCACGAATCTCGACGGCCTGCTCGTCGACCTCGAGCGCCGAGCCGCTCTCGGCGTTGGCGGAGCCTTGAGCATGGGGCGCGATGCCGATGACGCTTTGCTGGCGGTGCGCGGCAATGAAGCGGTCGGCTCAGCCCGTTTTGTGACGGCTGGGCGTGGCATCACGCGGCCGGAGCCCGGGCGCTTCGATGAGCCACATTGGATTTCGACCGAGGAAGAAGGTCGCGCCGCCGTGCGCGCTGAAGCCGCGCGCGGCGTCGATGTCATTAAGATCTGGGTGGATGACCGCAACGGTCAATACGAGAAGCTTACGCCGGCTCTTTACGGGGCGATCATCGACGAGGCGCATCAGCAGGGGTTACGCGTTGCGGCCCATATCTTCACGCTCGACGATGCGAAGGGACTCGCGCGTGCCGGCGTGGATATCTTTGCGCATGGTGTGCGCGACCGGGATATCGACGATGAATTTCTTGCGCTCGTTCGCGCGGATCCCGACCTGCTGCTCATACCGAACTTGCCGTCTCGAGGCATGCCGACGGATCTGAGCTGGCTCGCGGGAATCATGCCGGCCGATGAACTTGCGGCACTGCAGGCGGCCAATACCGTTCGCCCGGAAGTCCACGACGCGTGGCTCATTCAAGCGCGCAATCTCGCGCGGCTCGACGATGCGGGTGTAAAAATTGCCATGGGCACCGACGGCAATGTCTACTGGGGCGCGCATATCGAAATGGAAGACATGGTTATCGCGGGGGTGTCACCGGCAGACGTGCTGGTTGCAGCCACGCAGAATTCGGCCGAGGCGATGGGTTTAACCCAAGCCGGCACGATCGAGGCGGGCAAGAGCGCAGACTTTGTAGTGCTCGAGGCCAATCCGCTCGTGGACATCACCAATACGCGGCGGATAGCGGACGTCTATATGCGTGGCGTTGCCGTCGATCGTAGTATCTGAGCGTTTTCGACGTGACGTCGGTCGTATAGCAGACGGCGGTCGTAAGACCCGGCGACTACCGACTCTGCGGCAAGAAGCTAGCTAATCGCCGCGTGGGACCGTGCTCCGGGTATCCGGAAGCAGTCTGAGCGCGACCCGATGGTTGCGTTGCGCTATTGCGTTCCACTCCCCGGCGGAGACGAAGCCGGTCAATTGCGGATATGCCGTGATCGGCTGCTCGGAGCCATAAGACACAGTACTTACTTGTATGGTCTTGTCGTGCGTCGCGCTCGCGACAGTGTTCGCAAATGCCAGCGACTGGCGTGGAACGATCGAGGCGGCTTCGAGAGCCGGCCAGCCGATCTGCGCGCATTCGGTCGCTAGCTGTTCGGGCGGTGCAAGTACCAGATCGCCGTCACTGGTGGCGTTCATACAGAACTGACCGACATGAACATCGATATCAATGACGCCGGAGAACCCGGCACGCTCTAAGACTGGTACTGCCCGCCCGATGAGTTCCCCGCGAGCGCCATCGAGCGGAATTTCGGCAAACGGGTATTCGCCCGACAGATTCAGAGCCGCTTCGATGATGGCGAACAGATCAGTGTCAACGGAATTTGCAGCGGGATTTGCTGGCATCTGAGGTGCGTTTCCTGCAGATGGATCGGCCGAAGATTCTGCGAGTCTCGTTAATGCCTCGTTCGATTGGCTGAGTAGCTCGTGAGTCGTCGCGTAGAGATACGCGAAAAGCAGGGTCAGACCGAGCAGTATGGCGGCCGCGAGACCCAGCAACGCAGATTGTCCTCCGGAGCGATCCGCGTCGAAGTCTTCGGTTGGCTGGGCTTTTGTGGTCGCTAAGGCCTGCTGGTAGCTTTCGCGGATCTCCTCGCGCAGCGCCGCGCGTTGTTGATAGAAGAGTTCTTCCAATAATTCTTTCACGCGTGCCGCGTCCGCTCCTGAGGGTCCCGAGGCAGTGTCCGGCGGATCCGCGGTGGATGTCTCCTCGGGAATTAGCCGCAACGCTCGCAGGACTCGGGCGACTTCGATCGGCTGCAAGTCCTTAGGAAGCACGCCGAAAGCGCCCAACGCACGTGCCTGGCTCACGTACAGCGCTCCCTCCTGCGCCGTGTACATCATGACTGGTATTGTCGCGGTTACTGGGTTTGCCTTGATCGCCCCGAGCGCTTCGAACCCATCCATGCCGGGCATGAGATGGTCCATGAATATGACGTCTGGGCGTTTGTGCTTGAGGTAGTCTAGAGCGCTTTTTGCGGACGGAGCCGTATCGGCATTGAGCCCGTACTCATTGAGGAGCCGGCTGAGAACCCGCCTCGCAACGGGTGAGTCGTCGACAATTAGCGCGCTCTTGGCCATAGGCAGATCTTGCTCAGATCGATCATCGCGTCTCGCGGCCCTATCTTAAGTGGAACTCGCCATCGCTGTCACGAACGCGGTGGCCGCTCGAGGCTAGTGATCCGGATAATCGGCAACCGTGTGGGTACGAGCGGCAACCGCGGCAAAACCGGTTGCTGCGATGAGCGTGACCAACAAGACAGCTCCAAGCGCCCAGGGGTTGCGCATGATGCCGAGCGCAGCGAAGCCGAGGCCGGCGATGGCGAGAGTTGCTTGCATCGCGCGGACATTGCCGATTCGTTCGGCAAGACTGCCGGCGATCATCGCGCCGAGCACACCGCCCGTACCGTATACGGCGAGATAGACGCCTGCGACACGTACATCCATCCCGAGTTGCGCGGTCAGATAGATCGGGAGAAAGGGCAGGACCATCGTGCCTGCGCGATGGATCAGCGTAACCATGGCTACGAGCCAGATACGCTGGGGCAGGCCGGCGAAGGCATCGCGGTAGCTTTGGAGGATCGGTCCGAGCATTCGCGCACCGTACTTAGGTATCCCCTGCGTCGAATAAATCCCGAAGGTACGGCTTACGGTAGGGGGTTGCCCACGTTATTTGCAGCCATCTTGTACGATCAGCAGATGAATGCGTAGGTCCGCTCGTGCCGGAGATAATCGCGGGTCGCCGGCGCTAGCACTTTGCCTTAGTGCGTTACCGTTCGGCGAGGCGTCTAACGGCGCCGCGCCGACGGGTGCAAACGCAGCTCGCTGCTGTGACGCCTGTATGTAGGATCTAAAACCGGTAGGTGTAATTGAACTTGAGCGTGAAATCCGCCGTATCCGATTCGAAGGAGTTGTCGCGGTCGAAATCCTGGAGGCCGTGATTGAGCACGATGAACGCCTCGCGGCCTGCCTGCGGGATCCAGTGAATACGGCTATTAATGCCGATCGTCTCGGAAAAATTATCGTACTGCAGCAGCGTTACCCAGGACAGCGTCGGTGAAAAGACGACGTCGGTGCGCAGCTGTGTCAGGCGAGCGACGAATGCGCCTGTCGGTAGATCGACGTCATTGACTTCGAATCCGAGACGCGCCGTGAAATGCATCGACGGGCGCCAACCCAATGAGCCGCTGACGCTCAGGCGCTCCCCGTTATAGAAATCGCCGCTGCGCACGCCGAAATCGCCGAAAATTTTACGCAGCGGGCCGCCGCTTAGCGTGAATTCGGTTTCGTCGAAGCTATAGTTGCCAATCGGAACGATCACCTGCTCGCTGCCGCTGTTCCAGATCGTGAACGGTTCCGCCAACACTTCCGTAGTCCGATAGAAATTGATTTGGTACTGATCGCGGCGGTTACTGTCGAGCTCGATCAGGCGGAAATTCAAGTACTCACTCTGCAGCTCGCCGGCGATCGATTCGATGCGCTGCGCATCAAGGCCGGTATACACCGAGCGAACATAAGGACGCCGTAGCCGCCACGTGTAGCCGGCCTCGGCCGTGTGGTCGCGGATGCCGCGGCGATTGACGAAGCCGAGCGCCGGGTTGTAATTCGCCTGCAGCTCCTTGACACCGATGCCGCCGCGCCACCCGATCGCATTTGGCGAGCGTAGACGCAGGCCCCAAGCACCATCATCGTTATCGACACCTTCGGTGTCGCTGCGCTGGGCCCAGGCTTCGCCTTCGAGCGTACGCCTGCCCGGGAGGCGAGTGTTCAGGTAGCGAAAATCCATGCCGAGAACGCTATTGTCGAGATTCGAGCGCGGATCGCCGTTGGTCGCAATCAGACCGATGCTCGACTCGGCGAGTACGTTGGCTGCCAGCCGGCCAACAAATAGGTCCGTGGCATCGACGCTGCCGGACGCGTCCTGGTGTATCGCGAGTGCGCCGATATCCCATCGGCCTAGGCGGCCGCTGATTTTACCGCCGTAATCGAGATCCACGGGCTCGCCCGACGCACTCAAACCGATGCGCCGCGAGAAGAACGGACTGCCGTTTTCGAGCGACGGCCGCGAAAATGTTACGCCGACCCCGCCGCCACCCTGGATGCGGCCGAGTTTGCCGAATTGAAAGATATCGAATTCGCGCAAAAAGAAATCCCGCTTTTCCGGGAAGAACAGATTGAAGCGCGTGAGATTGACCTGGCGGTCGTCAACCTCTGTTGCGGAGAAGTCGGTATTGAACGTCAAGGCGGCGTTCATCGACGAGCCGAGTTTGTAATAGATGTCTAGCGACGGCTCCGTCGTGGAGTCGGCGGTACCGGTCGCGTAAACCTTGCGGCGGTTCATACTCAGTGACGGTACGATGTCGAGGCCGCGGCCGAGATTCATGCCCTGAAGTCCGGTGACGCGGCCAAAATTGGCCGGATTTTGCGTCCGGTTGTATGACACCCAGCCCGTGCGTTGATCCGGGTAGCCTATGTCACGGCGAAAGTTGATGCCCCAGGTATCGTCGTTCGGGTCAAACGACAGGGTTTTGAATGGTATTGCGAACTCGGTACTCCAGCCGTCCGCATCCTTCGCAACTCGTACCTCCCAGATTCCATTCCATTCCCAGAGTTCACGCGTCGTGTCTTGAAACAATGCTTGCATGCGCACGCCATTGCTATTGACCTGAAAGCGATAGCCATTGCGCTGATCGTTGAAGGTATCGAGCATGACAGAGAATAAATCGTCACCCCAGTAGTTCTCTCCCTGGCGCAGCCGAGTTGCCAGCATCGGCGTTTGCTCGTGGTGCATTCGTGCGCCGACGTATAGATAGTTCTCATCGTAGAGTAAATAAACTGTCGTCGGCTCTGCCGGTTCCTCGTATTCATTCGGCAGGATTTGATGCATGTCCTCGACGACGGCAGCTTGGGCCCAGACCGCATCGTCGAGGCGGCCATCGATCAGGGGCGCCGTCTCGGTGCGAACGATCTGGATGGTTTTTGGAGAGGATCGATCCGGACCCACTTCTTGCGCGACGACGGTTCCGGTCCATAGCAGGCTGGAGAGAATCGCGCCGGTCGCTAGTGTTCCCAAGTCGGTTGATGTCGTGCGCGAGTCTAAAGCCACTTAACGATCCTTGTAGGCGGCAAGCCGGGCGCGATTGTGCCAAATCTCGGCCAATAATGCATAGGGCGAGCTCTAAAAGTGTTATGCAGGTTATAAAGGGAACTAGTCGGGTTTTTGATGCGGGTAAAAGGCGTTAGTTCCGCCAGTCGCCGCAGCGATCTGGACGACCGCCACGCTCGATACGGGCTAATTAAATGTCGGCCCGAGTGGCTCGCTATTTGTCGGGTGATGACATTGGGGTAAGGTATAGCCGGCATTCGCTGGTAAGGCCTTATACGGTAGAGCCTGGAACAACATGGCAATAGAGTCGGGTACCGCAGGGAAAGAGGAAGTCGTCTGGGAGCGCTGGGCTCGAAAACGCACGTTCGTGCGAGCGCTAGAAGGTACCTATGGCGAGCTCATGCAGGAGCTGTTTTCGCAACCGCGTGTCTACAAAATCCAGGACCGCGAATGGAAGGGCGGACCACAGAACTTTCACAAGAGCATCATCAATCCGCACTCTGTGAGAATTGCGCAGTCCATCGAGTCACACGTCGACGCGTTCGCGCCGGGCGGATACGGCCAGAAGCACGGTCACATGAACAGCGCCGTTTTTTTCTGCCTTAAGGGGAAAGGGCACGATGTGCACGACGGCCAGCGGCTCGACTGGGAAGCCGGCGATGCATTAATCGTCGAGAATTGCTGCGTGCATCAGCATTTTTCGGACGACCCCGACGATGAGACGATCGTGCTGATCATGAAAGCGAAACCGTTGTTTCTCTTCATGCACCTGATCTTTCAGAAGATGGTCGAGTATCCGCCGACGGACCCAGCACCTGGCCAGGAGAACTATACCCCGCCCAGCTCCCTTTGACGTAGCGCTGATCGCGGCGGCACGGGAGCTCGCCGGCTAGAACACCGACCATTTGGCGTCACGGACGATCTGTTCGAGGGCCGCGGTTCCGGCATGAGAGTTACCTGAAGGCGTCAGAGCCGGCGACCAAACTGCGATGGACGCGCGATCCGGGACAATTGCGAGAATCCCGCCCCCAACCCCGCTCTTGCCTGGAGTGCCGACGCGGAAGGCAAAATCTCCAGACGCATCATAGTGCCCGCACATCAGCATGATCGAATTAATTCGACGCGCGCGATGCGCCGATACGATCTTCGTGCCGCTCAAAGGGTCTGTGCCATCTGTTGCCAAGAACAGACCGGCTCGGGCGAGCTGCACGCAGTTCATCGCGATGGCGCATTGATGAAAATAGACTCGAAGGACGTCGCTGACCGAGTGCTCGAGGTTACCGAAGCTCTTCATGAAATTAGCGAGGCTCGCGTTTCGGTAGCCGGTCTCGGCTTCGGATTGAGCCACCTCGGGATCAATACACACAGATTGATCGTCGGCCACGCCGCCCACGAACTCTAGGATAGCTGCGGACGTTGCCTCGGCGCTGCGCTGCGCGAGTAATACATCACAGACGACGAGCGCACCGGCGTTGATCAGGGGGTTGCGCGGGATGCCGCGCTCGCGTTCGAGTTGAACAATCGAGTTGAAAGCGTTTCCGGATGGTTCGCGTCCAACGCGTTGCCATAGCTTGTGCCCAATTCTCTCGAGTGCGAGCGTTAGCGTGAATACCTTGGAAATACTTTGTATGGAGAACGGTTCCTTGGCGTCGCCGTAGCTCGCGACTCGCCCATCTGCCGTAACAATGGCCGCGCCGAACTTGTTCGGGTCGGTTCTGGCGAGAGCGGGGATATAGCTGGCGACTCGACCCATTCCGATCTCGCTGCGTACGGCGTCGCAGGCGCGTGCGAGCAAGGCGGAGAGATCTAGATCCGACGGCGGCAAAGGGTCACGCGCGGCTCTGGTTCGGTTTGTTGGATATCGGCAAAACGATGCACCGGCTGCGTCGTTAGCCGCTGCCTCGCAGGGAAGCGACTGTGGGTGATCGATGCCATACGGGCACGATACTGGAGTCGATGCGCGCTTCCAATTCGGACCGTTCGGTCGTTGGCAGAGCAGCGCCCTTGGGTGGGAGGCGTGTGGCGGAGAGGGAGGCAGCCACTCTCCTGTCCGATGTTGGTGCATTTAGCCCTAATAAAACCTTTATATTCGTAAGCTTACTGTAATTTCATTGTCGTCAATCGTAGCATCTTGTTGCGTGCAAGTGCCGAAGCTATAGTGGGACGTACTGTCGGTCGAACACCGACGGGCCGGAGTCCCTGCCATTGCCGAAGAAAGCCCACGAGCTCGCGCCGTACCAGATCCGTCGAATCAAGCGTCCAGGACTGCACGCAGTCGGTGGTGTTGATGGTCTTTACATTAACGTCAAAGAGAGCGGTGCTCGAAGCTGGATACAGCGCGTCATGGTCGGTGGCCGGCGCCGCGAGTTCGGGCTCGGCTCGTACCCGACCGTAACACTCGAGCAGGCGCGCGCTAGGGCGCGTGAGGTTCGGCAGCAGGTGTGGCAGGGCATTGACCCAGTGGCGGCTCGGCGGGACGCGCAAGGCGCACTGAGAACCGCGGAAGCTAAGCGCGTGACCTTCGATCAGGCTGCGGTTACGTGTTGGCGTTCGAAGTCCAAGGAATTCAAGAACCGCAAGCACGCTGCCCAATGGCTTGCGACTCTAAAGCGATACGCAAGCCCTTCGATTGGCTCGCTGCCGGTTGATCAGATAGAACTCGCCCATGTGCTTGCAGTGCTCGAGCCAATCTGGGAAACGAAGACCGAGACCGCGAGCCGGCTCCGCGGGCGTATTGAGTCCGTGCTCAGTTGGGCCACTGTAAGCGGGTATCGCAGCGGCGACAATCCGGCTCGATGGAAGGCAAACTTGGATCAGGTGCTCCCAAAGCCGAACAAGCTAAAGCCGGTTAGGCACCATGCGGCCCTGCCGTGGCCGGAGGTAGGCTCGTTCATGGTGGAGCTCCGAAAGCGTGATGGCATGGCAGCTCGCGCACTAGAGTTCGCGATTCTTACTGCGGCTCGTTCTGGTGAGGTGAGACTCGCGACGTGGGATGAGATAGATCTCGACGCTACTGTTTGGACCATCCCAGGCGAACGTATGAAAGCAGGCTTGACCCACCGAGCCCCTCTTTCTGCACCTGCCTTGAAGCTACTGAAAGATCTTCCGCGTTTTGAGGGATCTCCATACGTGTTTCCGGCCGCCCGCGGTGGTCCGCTATCTGATATGGCGCTATCGGCTGTAACGCGGCGCATGCGCGTTGACGCCGTGCCGCATGGCTTCCGAAGCACATTCAAGGATTGGTGTCGGAGCTCGACGACCTTTCCCGACGAAGTTTCCGAGCTTGCCTTGGCGCACGTCTCTAGCGATGCGACGCGAGCGGCCTATGCCAGAGACGAACTGTTGCCGAAGCGGTCACATCTCATGCGTGACTGGGCGAAGTTCTGTGGCACCTTGCAACGCAAGGGCGACGTTGTCTCTATCCGAGGTAAAAAGCGTGCCGACACGAGCGCCGGAGCTTGATCGGCGGCGACTACAACGAAGGTGTTCAGTCAGCCTGCCAGCTGTTGGAGAAAATGAAAGACAGCTTCTCTGTCGATGGTAGCGACAGAATTTTCCAAGAGTGGCTGGCCACGTGGCTACATTTCTACTTCGATCCCACAGCACTCTCCGCACTTATAGAGCGCGCCGTCCCAGATTTTGATACCGCTAGGACCGAGGGCCAAAAGCTCGAGGTACACGACCTCGACGCGCACGGAATTCTATGCCAGATCGCCGCCGTATTGATTGAGACCGGCAACCCTCTTTTTCCCACCGAAGGTGCTCAGCCGCTGCCGGATCCATTACGCGCATACATAGCAGCCCAGCTGCGCGGTGAGCTGCACACGAAACGCCGTGCCGGCCGACCGCGTCTTTTGGGTCGCGATCTTACGATTGCGAAGATTGTCGAAGAGGTCGCCGAGAGGAATGGGCTGGCCCGATACGACAGAAAAAGCTCAACGTCAGCCGCGCATGCAGTAGCTGAGGCGATGCATCTACTCGATGTTGCCGACATCGATGCAGACCGTGTCGGTGAGATCTTCAGAACGAATCGCGACTATCTTCGCAAGCTTTGAAATTCAAAGTACGGATCAAATGCCCCCATTGATCCAGTCCCAAGTAATGCTGCAAACACGCTAGCCTCCGAACGTCTCAATCCGGAGTATGGCGATGCAGACTTACTTGTCAGACGTTCAGGTTGCGCGCCGGTTTGGCGTGGTCCGCTCGACCATCTGGCGATGGTCGGTAAACGGAAACTTCCCGCAGCCAGTCCGCTTGTCTGCCGGCGTCACGCGCTGGCGTGTCGCGGATATCGAGGAATGGGAACAGGCGCGCGAGAGTGAGACGGTCGGCCATGCGCATCGGTAGCGCGCGAATGCGGAGACGACGTTTCTTGCGTCAGCTTCGGAAAGCTCACCCCAGCGTTCGCACTTGGCCCAGCTCAGTCGGGGGCGATCACTGCCTTAATGTCGATCTGACGGGTCTCTACGATTCCGACGCGGACCGAACGACAACGCTAATACTTGAGCGTACCCCGATAGAACTCTTCGGCTCAATCCGATTTCATGCGCTATTCATTGATCCGGTCAACAAGCGATGACAGCTGCTGATCTGGTGGATCGTCTCGAAGGGGCGCGCCGCGTCGCAGCCGACCGCTGGACTGCTCGGTGCCCAGCCCACGAGGATCGATCACCGTCGCTATCGATACGCGAGCTCACAGATGGCACGATTCTCCTGCACTGCTTCGCAGGATGCGCTGCGCTCGATATCGTGCATGCGCTGGGGCTGTCGCTCGCAGACCTATTTCCGAACAAGCCTGAGCACCATCGGGAACCTTCGCGGCGGCGCATCTCGGCATCCGATGCCCTCGTCGGACTCGACCACGAGGTTACGGTCGTCTGGCTCATCGGGACATGGCTGATCGACCGGCGCGAAATTCGCGAGGATGACTGGAAGCGCCTGACAGTTGCGGTTGCGCGGATCGGGCAGACACGGGCGGTTTGCGGGTCGTTGAAGTTAGCACGATGAGCGAACAGGCCGAGAATATCAGCCGGTTACCCCGAGACGCGTCGAATCAGGAGCGTATCGATGCCGATTGGCGAGTTGGGCTCAGAAAGAAGGGACAACAGGCGACATATATCGGCGACGAGCGAAATGTCTTGGGAGCCCTCAGAGCGGCCCCGGATCTTTGCGGTTTAATTAGATTCGACATGTTTGCGCTCACAACTGATTTCATGCGCTCGCCGCCATGGCGTCACGTCGAAGTTGGCGAGCGTTGGACTGACGACGACGACACGGCGCTAATGAGCTACTTGCAGGATCATGATATTGCGGTTCGCAGCAAGAATGTAGTTTCCGACTGTGTGTCCCTCGTCGCGAAGGATGCGAGCGTGCATCCGGTCCGCGAATACTTGAACGCCCTCGAGTGGGACGGGCGGGACCGGATCGACTGGTGGCTTGAGGTCTACCTGGGCGCCAAAGGTAATCCTGACTATCTGACTGAAGTTGGGCGCTCATGGTTGATTTCCGCGGTGGCGCGTATCGAGCAGCCAGGGTGTCAAGCGGACCATATGCTTGTGCTTGAAGCGATCCAAGGAGCTGGCAAGTCGCGCGCGGCGCGCACGCTCGCAATTTGCCCGGCATGGTTTGCCGATAGCATCGGCGATCTCCGCAGTAAGGATTCGGCGCTCCAGCTCTGCGGGAAATGGGTCATTGAATTGTCAGAGCTCGTAGCGGTGCGCCGCGCTGACGTGGAGCAGGTCAAGGGATATATCTCGCGGACGCAGGACGTGTACCGACCTCCATATAGCCGCCGCGCGGCTACCGTTCCGAGGCAATGTGTGTTCATTGGCACGACAAACGAGCGTGAGTATCTGCGAGATCGTACTGGGAACCGGCGCTACTGGCCCGTCCGCTGCGAGGCAATTGACATCGCTGAGCTCGAGCGTGACCGAGAACAGCTCTGGGCCGAGGCCGTACACGCCTATCGCGCTGGGAGACTCTGGTATCTCGACGAGCGGATCGCAACGCACGCCGCTACTGAGCAGGATCAGCGCGTCCGGCAGTCAGAGCTCGAGACAAACGTTGCGGAGTACCTCGATCGCATCGGTGCCGAGGGCGCCGATGAGGTGACGACACGCCAAATCTTCGAGCACGCCCTCGGGCTTGATCCGAGTTCTGGGCACTACATAGAGCAGACCGTGCGGCTCGGGGCACTAGTTGCCGCTGCAATCGAGCGCACAGATTGGTCGCGCGCTGGCAAGCGCGGGCGTGGGAAGAGTGCAAGGACGGTTTACCGGCGATGCTCATAGAGACTCATAGAGATTTTGGCCAAAACTCCTACCCAGGATCTTGGTGAGTCTCTATGACCCTTCATTCCCGAGAATGTACGAAAACCGCAAAGTAGGCTTGATGATGACCACTGATAGCCTCGCGTCCACACCCTCGACGGCGAATGCGCCAAGACTCAAAAACCGCAAAGTCCCACAGAGACTGACCAACGCCGAGCTTCGGACGCGTGAATATTTGACTCCCGACGAGGTGGCGGCGTTACGAAAAGGGGCCGGCTCAATCGGCCGGCATGGACACCGGGACGCAACGCTCATACTCGTGGGTTACCGTCATGGGCTGCGAGCGTCGGAGCTGACAGCGCTTCGATGGGATCAGATCGACCTCGAGGCGGGGACGCTCTACGCGAATCGCCTCAAGAACGGCCGCGCTACCGTGCATCCGATCCGTGGCCCCGAGATTCGCGCTCTGCGCCGACTACAGCGGGACTATCCGAGTAGTCCCTATGTCTTCTTGACGGAACGAAGAGGTCCACTAACGGCTTCGACCGTGCGCCATATCGTCAAGCGTGCCGGAGAGAAAGCCGGACTGCCGTTCCCCGTCCACCCGCATATGCTCCGTCACGGCTGCGGGTACAAGCTTGCGAACGACGGTCACGATACGCGAGCGATTCAACTCTACTTGGGGCACAAGAGCATTACCCATACGTGTCGATACACTGAGCTGGCGTCCGACAGGTTCAACACTTTTTGGGAAGACTGACCAGCGTTAAAGCCGGCTGGGCGGTCCTAATATCTGTTTGCCCGAGCAGGTTACCGGAACTGGGCCGGCACGCACTCACCTTGGCGGCGCCACTGCCGCGGCGACCCTACACCGACGATTCCTGAGTAGAGCATCCGGCGTCCGGAGCGGACGATGATGCGGTACTCTCCAGCGCCGAGGTGGTATTGAATCCCGGTCAGCAGATCCTCGGCACTCTCCGGGGCTTCCCATTTGGCTGCGTAGGGTTTGATCGGTCGGCCCCGGGACTCTAGGCGATAAACGTAGGCGAGTGCATAGGGGTCGCGCGTTGCGAGCGCCTTCCAAAGGCGATCATCGCTATCGCTACCGTAGTGCGTTTGCCGATGTCGCTTACGTTTCATAGTACGTACTTGTGTGGTGGCCGTATTTCTTCCGAGTTCGGTCTGTATTCTATCCTTGTGTGGTGGCTGGTGTGGTGACACTGAGATCCAGAGCAACTGCGCAAAGTGGTTCACGAGCGGCGATCTCGGCCGTCCTGCCGAAGCCGGGTCGACTTATCCTGTTTCAGAGTCCGGACCGGGACAGTCCGAAGTACTCATAGAACGCGTGAAATAATACTATTCGGCAGATGCTCGCAGCTCCGTCGGATTGGATAGCTGGGTGAATGGGATCCGTCGGCCTCAAAGCTATTCGGGCAGCGCAACCAATGTTATTTAAGCGGCTATTCCAAGTGCTGATGGGCCTGGCTGAAAAGACAGAGCGATTGCTACTTTGATAGGGTGGTGCTCGATTGAGCAATCCCCCAAAAAGGCTCGGCGGCAGGTTCGGATCGGGGGCGCGATTGCTTCTTTATATACGACGGCCGCCTACTGCCCTTGTCGCGCTGATGTAAAGGTGTGCTGTTCGGCGTCAGCACTAGTTGGACAGGATTGGATATTTGAATTTAGAGAGAGATCTAGCTCATCGTTAACTCTGAGGAAAGGACGGTGAAAAGCAAAGAAGATCGATCGCAAACTGCGGCAGCAGTACGGCGTACTTAACTATCGAGATGACGCCACAGATACCAAGACGCAACCGAGCAATAAGGAGCCCAATGTACTGCGTGCTCTTCTAGCTCCCCAGCCTTATAGATTAGTCGGACGGCTCGGCGAAGTCCGGCATCAGCCAACGGAAGCACGTTAGGCCGCTTCATGCAGAAAATGAGAAACATCTCTGCCGTCCAACGACCGACACCCGGCAGTTCTACGAGAGCACTTATCGCCTCTCCCTCCGTCATACGCTCAATGCGCTGGAAATCGATCGCTCCAGTGACAACGTGGCGCGAGATCTGGGAAATGTAATCTACCTTCGCTGCCGACATTCCGGCATTACGCAGTAACTTTGGCTGAACGGATAACCATCGTTTCGGTTCAATCGGCCCGTCAAGTACGTGTCGCACCCGCGACTTAATCGTTTGAGCGGCTTTCGCAGATAATTGTTGACTGATGATGGCCGAGGCTAGCGACGCAAACGGCTGATCGCACCGATCCGGGATGTCGCACGGGCCATGGGCGGAGATCAGCGCTCGCATTGATGGATCCCTTTTCTGAAGGAACTCTTCAGCTTTACGAGCCTCGTTCCGCGTCAGAGCCTCACTTGCGAGCGTGCCTGATGCGGCCATTATTTATCCCTTGTTCTTCGGCGTATGTAATGTTACATATACAATGTAATATTGCAATTGAACGAGCTATGAGTATCGGCACAAGCGGAAGAATCGTTATCGAGATCGATCCGGAGGTGAAGCGGCAACTCCACTCAGCGCTGGCGCGAGAGGGTCTAACGCTGAAGAGCTGGTTCGTCGCGGAGGCCTCAGAATACATCAATTCTCGAGAGCAGCTTAGCCTCGCGTTTCCGCCTAATGAGTCAAGCGAGGCGACTGATGGCGAACTCTCCGAGTGACTAGCGTGCAACTAGGCGCATCTGACGAGCTCCGTTCGCTCCCCCCCACTCCGTCGAGCCCGGCCGATAAGCCGATGGGCGCTGTGGAGATACTGGTGTCCACCGGAAGGGTACATATTTCCAACCTTCCAACTGCCGACTCGACCGTCTCCGACGAGCTGATAACTGCAATCAAGATCGCTGTTCGAGACACAGATTTTCGGGGAGTTGGAGACTCTGTAGTTTGCGAGACTTTTTTCGAGAATCCGGTAATTCGCCACAAGCGAGCCAGCGACGGAATTGTTAAAACTCCCAAGAGTCTTGCCCGGTTCATTGTGTCGTCGGCGTTTCGCCGTTGGCGGGCCTGCCAAACAGAATCTTCTACCCGCGCGCGACATCCGCGTTGGTTGGATCCTTGTAGCGGAGCGGGCGTTTTTTCGACAGAGATCCTCGCCTTTTACTGCGAGGAATTAGACGCTCGCCGCGTTTCCGATCTGCCTGACCTCACCTTCGTCGAACTCTCCCCGATAGGGCTGGCGGTTACGCTCTGCAATATTAAGCTCGAGCTCCAGAAACGCGACTTAGATTTCTCGAAGTACCTGACAAGTGGAAAAATAAAGTTTTACTCGGGAGATTTCTTGAAGCTATTCCCGGAATCCCCGGAGCTATTCTCGCCAGAGAACGCATTCGACATCGTTGTCGGAAATCCACCGTACGTTCGAGCCACTCGCCTTTCGCGGGAATATAAGAATCTTCTGTCTTCCCTTTTTCCTACCGTATACGCGGGTAACGCCGATTTATACACGTACTTTATCGCGGGCGCCATTACTCATCTCAGGAAGAATGGGGTCCTCGCATACATATCATCTGCGGCTTTTACCAGATCATCTAGCGGGAAAACAGTACGTAACTGGCTAAGAAACAACGCCACCGTCGAATCCTACGTCGACTTGGATGAGACCAAGGTATTCGATGAGGTTAGCGTACATTCGGCGATCTACGTTCTTGCAAAGCGGAAGAATCAACCAAGAGCCGTGGCTCATCTCCAGATAAGTAGTTCTAATGAGCTTAAACAGATGTTCGCGGGGAAGTCGCCGGTCACCCTCGCGACATTCGATAGAAATTCGGATGGGTGGAGTTTTTACTCATCTGACGCTGAGCTAAAAGAGTTCTCGAAGATATTTGTAGGAACGACCAGTCTGAGCGACCAAGGAATCAAAGTCTATTCGGGCATTCGACCAGGGCATATGCAAGCCTTCATCTTGACCAGAGATGAAGTTGAACGATTCTCAATAAAGGTTCGCAAAAAGTGGTTCAGGAAAATTGTGCTATCCGCAAATATTGCCCGATGGAACAGTGGACCGACTTTGGACTATCTGCTTTTCATTCCCTCAGGCACAAAGGAGATCGACCGAGAGTTGATCGAATATCTTCAGCCCTATAAGAGCAAACTTTCTACACGCCCGGAAACACGTGGATCGACCGATTGGTATTCGCTCCGTCCGTGTTCCTACTATTCGCATATGGACAAGAGAAAAATTGCCTTTCCTGATATCGCAGCGCGACAGCGGTTCGCGATCGTCGAATCCGGCACATACGTTGCAGATGGGGCGTATTTTATCGACACCGCTAGCTTAACTCTGCTAGGCATCCTAAACAGCAGCACAGCGATGCAATACTTCCTCAAACGATGCTCCAGTGTTGGAAACTTGTCGAGGAATGGACGTTTTCGATTCAAGAAGGCCTTCGTTCAGGACTTCCCAATCCCATTAGGATTCGGAGACGGCGGTTCAACACAGCTAGCGATTGAGGCGCTCGTCGAAGAAATACTCTCTACGGAAGAGACAGCGTCGCGCAAATCTGAGCTCGATCGCCTCGTATCGCGCCTTTACAGCGAAGCTCGATGATTGGCCACGTTCAGCCAGAGACGCTATACCAGGTAAGCAACGGGACGCCGACGTGCTTCGACCTATTTAGCGGCGCGGGTGGACTGAGCGTGGGCTTTGTCATGGCCGGCGGCACCCCGATCGGAGCTGTCGATTTTGACGCCGACTCCATCGAGACCTATAGAAAGAATTTCCCGATGGCTGAGGACGTCGCGTGCAGCCCGATCGAATCGTGGCATCCGTCAACTAAGCCAGGAAAAGTCGACGTAATTATCGGGGGCCCCCCGTGCCAAGGCTTCTCTTTAGCCAGAGGATTACGCTTTGTCGACGATCCGCGTAATCACCTCTATAAGTACTTCGTTAAGCTGGTTGAACTCTATCAACCTAAATGGATCGTCATGGAGAACGTCGAAGGGATAGTTAATATTGGAGGTGGAGCGATATTGCGACAAGTACTTGAGGACTTCAGCAATATCGGGTACCTGCTGGACTATCGCGTC
>Ga0326597_10002262_pt1 | contig 29017 bp, 38 predicted proteins | sample RVTome_12_FD_203789 | JGI IMG/M metagenome (GOLD analysis project Ga0326597, IMG submission 203789) | Soil microbial communities from uranium-contaminated site in the Upper Colorado River Basin, Wyoming, United States - RVT100D185 | ecosystem: Environmental > Terrestrial > Soil > Contaminated >... | reverse complement strand
AACCCGGCCGTGCACCTCATCTTCCAGCGGATCGCTCCACTGCGCACCGAGAAGTGGCGAGGGCGTCGGTGTCGTCGTAGTCTCATTCATGGCGTGGTCTCCACGGCGGCAGCCACCGCCGTTCAGGCTTGGGTCAATGCCCGGAGACTACGCCAACCCCAAAACTCCACCACGTTCGCGACAGCACCTCTTGATCGGCGGAACGAAGCTCCTGTACACTGGAAACCTGAGGGTTCAAGCACTGCGCGGCCTTCTATTGGTCGCTGGCGCTTACACATTCTTCAAGGGTCTTGAGGTCCTGCCACTCGCTGAGGCGACGGCGTTGATCTTCGCCGCGCCCATCTTCATCACCGCACTTTCCGTGCCGCTGCTCGGGGACCGGGTGGGCTGGCGGCGCTGGTCGGCGGTCATCGTCGGCTTTGCCGGAGTGCTCATCATCGTCCGCCCCGGTGCCGCGGCATTCCAGCCCGCATCCCTGTTCGTGGTCGCCACGGCCCTGCTCTATGCCATCATCATGATCAGCGCGCGGTGGATCGATCGGGAGGAGAGCTTCTGGACGATGATGTTCTATGTCGTGCTGTTCCCGATGCTGTTCAGCGGGCTTGTCGTTGCCGCTGAGTGGCGGACGCCGCAGCCCATTCACCTTGTGATCTGGCTCGGGATGGCGGTGTTCGGAACCCTGGGCATGGCGCTGATCAGCCAGGCCTTCCGTCTCGCGGCTGCGGCGGTTGTCGCGCCGTTCGACTACACGGCACTGATCTGGGCGAGCCTGTTCGGGTGGCTGGTCTGGGGCGAGATTCCTGGCCCGTGGACCTACGCAGGCGCCGCTGTGATCATTGGGACCGGCATCTATATCGTTTTCCGCGAGACGCGAAGGACCGGCACGGACGAGTGGTCTTAGAGGGGTGGCGATCGGGCCGGTTGGCCAAGGCTATGCTCAACGTGCCCATGCCACGCTGCCACGAAACACGACGCTGCGCCTGAAGGCGGACGGCTGGCGGGCGCCCCGCTGGCGGTAGCGCCCCGGGCATCACATCCGCCAGACCGCCACCACGCCATTCGCAGCGTCTTACGCGTCGGCCTCTGGCGCCTGATGTTCGCGCCGCTCTGGGCGCTGTTCGGCCCGTGAACCGCATGGGCGGGCGAGCGGAGCCCTCAATCAGCTTCCGTCTTGCGATTGACAAATGACGCGAGTTCGACCAGCGCCCGCAGCTCATTGAGCTTGAGCTCGATGTCGAGCAGGACCTCTACCGCCTCGACCCGGTTCCCGGTCCGCGCGAACGCGCGCGCCGCCTCGGCGAAGCCCTGAATACCCGACGTGGTCGCGACCACCTCGTCGGCGACGCGCTGGATGATCTGGTTTGCCAAGTCCGGCTTGAACACGACGGGCCCCCTGCTGACGTCACCGCCAACACGCTTGCGGGGGTGCGGAAGTCCAGTGGTTTTTGGCGAAGCTGTGGCGAGCGGCGGGCGCGAGCCCATGCCCCAGTCCAGCAACTTGGGCCGCTGCAGACACAGACAACTAACCCAACGACATGGCATCGGGTGGACTTCCAGCCCGCGGCAAGCGTCCATCCGGCCGTCGTCCCGCCGCCCATGCCTGGCCTCGCGGGGCTTGCCTGGTAGCGGCGCCGGGATCGTCCGGCGTCCCAACCTGGAGACAGGCCAACATGGACGCATCCAAGGTCCAGCTGGAAATGCTCACGAACACATGCGTCCGCTACTTTGAGGAGCCGGAGCGCAGATCAGGTTCCCGGCAGGTCGGCCGAGGCGTGCTGGGGGAAGGCGCGTGCAACCCGGCACCGGATCTCAGTAGCGGCGGCTTCGCGCCGCAAACTGGCGGCCGAAACGACGTGGTGCTCGACCTCCTTCGGCGGCCACGCGGCGCGAGCGCATCGGAGATTGCCGGCGCGGCGGGATGGCGACCGGGCAGGGTCCGCGCCTTCCTCTCAAATCCGGGCTTGCCGCTCGTGGCCGAGGAGATGGAGGGCGGGGAGCAGAGATATCACGTGGCGGCGCTCGTTGAGGCACCGACTGCCTGTGGATAATCCCTGACCGCACCGGCCGTCGCCGCGGTCCTGCCGTCCGTCTGCGATAGCATCGCTGCCTCCAGCATCGTCAACGATGGATTGCGGTGACGGAACTCGGTCGTGAAAGTCCGGCCAGCGGCACAAAAGCAGATTCTCCTTCTCCTTCTCCTTCTCCTTCTCCTTCTCCTTCTCCTTCCCCTTCTCCAGACGCCGCCGCGATGGCGCCGACCGCGGCGGGGCTGCCCATGAGCCCGTGGACCAGCGCGGCGACGAAGGTGCCGGTATCGACCGCCGCGGCGCCGCCCCGGAAGAAGATGCCGGCGGTGGCGATGCGCCAGAAGCGCCGCCGGGTCTCAAACGGGCCCATCACTTGGAACCCTGCGGCTCGTAAACGCGCCGAGTGCGATGCCGTGGCGCCACAGCGTCAAGGCACCGACGGCGCCGATGACGAGGAGGGTCGAGGCGATGACGATGGTAACCATGGCCACCGCGTGCTCCTCACCGACGCCGAACAAGCCCAGCGCGAACACCGCGCCAATGATGAAGCCGCCGGGTACGCGCGCGAGGTGCGTGAGAATGACAATGAAGCCCAGAATCGCCAGCAGCACGAGGTAGGCGAACGGATCAAGCCGCACGCCGAAGGCGAGGCCAGCCCACAGGAAGTGGCTCGCCGCGATCAGCTTGATCAGGACGCTCGCGACGACGATCGCGCCGCGCCGCCACGGCTCGCCCGGCCAGACGATGCCGTCGGCGAAGGAGAGCGCAAGCGCGCGGGCACGGCCTGCGAAGCAATGGGGCAGCTGGTCGGTCGCACGCAGGACCCAGCCCAGCCCCTGCGCAGAGGCGCGCTTGTGATGCCACAGCAGGACGAGGGCGGTGGCGATCGCCCCCAGGCTGCCCGCGGCGCCGACGACAAGCCCGAGCCGGATCTCACCGTCGGGGTCGGGGAAAACTGCGAACACGACGACAAGCAGCACCAGCCCCGCGAACACGATGCCATCGATCAGCCGGTCGATTGCGACGCTCGCCAGAACGGCGCTCATGGTAAGCCCCTCCAGGTGGGCGACGAGCCAGGAGCGCACCAGGGGGCTCAGACCGAGCGGCACAAGAATGTTGGCGAGGTAGCCGGCCATGATCGCGCCGAACAGGCGCATGGTGGCGATGGCGCGGAGGGGATGAAGGATCTGGCGCCATTTCCAGGCACGGACGAGCTGCTCGGTGATGATGGCGAGCGGCACGAGCGCGATATAACGCGGATCGGCGCCAGCGAGCAGTGCGCCCAGGTGGTCATAGTCGAGCCGCGCGAAGATCCAGGCGAGTGCGGCGAGACCCAGCAGGCCGCCGCCGACGGAGAGCCAGCGTGTTCGCCGTCGGTGGTTGGGTCGCCTGGTCGTTATGCCTCTGGTACGCACACCGCGCACTTCCTGAGCAGCCGGCTCTCAAGCCCGGCTGCGGCCCTCGGACCGGTCGACCCGATGGCCGAGCCGCGTCACGGCGCTCCCGATCTTGTCCGGCGAGGTGTCGGACGAGCAGTACGCGACCTGGAACCTCTTCGTCTTCACGTCGCCCGCGACGCGCGCGACTCCCGCTTCCAGACGCAAATTGGCTTCGATCGTCTCGACGCAGCCCTGGCAGTGAACGCTCGGCACCGAGAGGGTGAGCGCCGCATCGGCCTCTGACACGCTCGCCTCCTTCGCAGGGATGGTGCCCGGCCGTTCTGGCAGGTGATCGATCTGGACCTTGCTGCGCTTGAACACACGGCCGCCGAACGAGTTGGCGAGCACGAGCGTGACGCTTGTCGCCATCGCCGCCATCGCCCAGGAGGGGTGCACGATGCCGGTCGCCGCGAGCGGCACGCCGACGCCATTGAAGAAGAAGGCGAGCCAGAGGTTCTGCACGGTCTTGCGGTAGCTCATGCCGCCGATGGTGATGGCCTCGGGCACGGCGCCGAGCCGCTCGCCGATCAGCACGACGTCGGAGGATTCGATCGCGATGTCGGTGCCGGCACCGATGGCGATGCCGACATGCGCCTGCATCAGGGCGGGCGCGTCGTTGATGCCATCGCCGACCATGGAGACGCGGGCGCCTTGCTCCTGCAAGGCGCGAACCCGCGCCGCCTTGTCCTGCGGGACGACCTGGGCATGAACTTCATCGATCCCGACCGCCGCCGCCACGGCCCGTGCCGTGCGCTCGTTGTCGCCGGTCAGCATCACCGGAACGATGGCCCGACGCTTGAGCTCGGCGATCGCGTCGCGAGCGTCCGGCTTGACCGCATCGGCGATGGCGAGCACGCCAGCGACGGCGCCGTCGACTCCGACGAGGACGGCCGTGTGGGCCTGAGATTCGTGCTGGACCAGCGTCCGCTCGGCTGGCGCGACGTCGACGTCCCGCGACCGGAGAAAACGCGGCGTGCCGACCAGGATCGCGCGCCCCTCGACGGTCGCTTCGACGCCCTGTCCGGCCGTCGCCTGAAAGTCGCGCGCCGCCGCACTGTCGAGTCCTTGCCCCTCGGCCGCATCCACGATAGCGCGGGCGAGCGGGTGCTCCGAGGCCGCCTCGGCGCCGGCGGCCAGGCGCAGCACCTCGTCCTCACTGCGCCCGCCGACTGCCTCAACGGCGACAAGTCGCGGCTTGCCTTCCGTGATCGTGCCGGTCTTGTCGAGCACGACATGGGTGATGTCTTTCAGGATCTGGAAGGCCTCCCCCGAGCGCATCAGGATGCCGCGCTCGGCAGCCATGCCGCCACCGCGGATGAGCGCGAGCGGCGTCGCCATGCCCAGCGCGCAGGGATAGCCCATCACGAGCACCGTGACCGCGGCGTAGATCGCCGTCACCCACTGCATGCCACCTCCCCAAGCGAAGGGCGCGAAGCCCCAGAACAACAGAGCCGCGGCCGAGATGCCGAGCACGGCGGGTACGTAGTGCAGCAGCACCCGGTCGACCAGGACGATGATGCCAGGCTTCATCGCCTTGGCCTCCTCGACGTGGCGTGCGACCTGGCGCAGGAAGCTGTCCTCGCCGATGCGCGTGACGCGGATCAGCAGCGTGCCGGTCTGGTTGACGCTGCCGCCGATCACCTCGTCGCCCTGCTTCTTCTCCTCCGGGATCGGCTCGCCGGTCACCAGCGACTGATCGACCGCGGAGGCGCCGTCCTCGACCGCGCCGTCGACGGGCACGCGCTCGCCGGGACGCACGCGCACGAGGTCGCCGACCGCCACCTCTTCGATCGCGACCTCTTCCTCCTTGCCGTCCCGGACGACCCGCGCCGTCGGCGGCTGCATCTCCAGGAGCCGGCGGACGCTCTCCGACGCCTTCGTCCGCACGACGAGCGAGACGTAGCCGGAGAGGAGGTGATAGGTGATCAGGAACACCACGACGCCGAAGAAGTCGACCGGCGGAAAGCCGACGAATCCGTACCAGCCGAGGAACGGCAGCGGCGCGCCGAGGACGCCGCCGATATAGGCGCCGATGGCGCCCACCGAGAGCAGCACGTGCTGGTTGGTGATGCCGCGCCGGCCCGCTCCCCAGGCCATGCGGATGATGCGCCGGCCGTTCCAGCCGAAGACGTAAGTGGCGAACCCCCAGGCGGTCCAGGCATGCCAGTCCTGCATCTGCCAGAGGTCGAGCCACATCGTCGCCATCGCAAAGAACATGACTATGGCGAGGCTCGCCGCGGAGATCAGGTCGCCCAGCTCCTTGCGTTTCAGGTCCAATTGCTCGTCGAACGCGCCGACCTTGCGCGGGTCGCGCACGATGTAGCCGAGCGAGCGAAGGATGTCCTTGATCCGCGTCTCGTTCGTCACGTCAGGCCGGAAGCGGACCAGTGCCTCCTCATGGGCGAGCGAGACGTGCACCTCCTCGACGCCCCTCTCGCGGCCGAGACCGCGCTCAATGGCGTTCGAGCAGAACGAGCAGCTCATCCCGCCGATCTTGAGCTGCAGGCTGTCGAGGGGGCCGGTGTCCGGTGCCAGCATCGCGTCGGCCATTGCCTTCTCCTATCGCTGGAGACCCGAGAGCCGGTCCGCCGGCAGGAGCGAATCAGCCTCGCCCTCGTGCGGCATTACCAGCATGTTGGCGAGGAACATCGCCTCCGCTGTTCGGAAGCGGCGGTCGGAGACGCGCCAGGTGCCGTTCTCATGGACAACTTCACCGGCAAAGACGGGCGCTACGCCGGCCTTGTCCAGCGACGCCGGCGTGGGGTGCGCGAAGGCCGTATCGGGCCTCGCCTCGGCGAAGCCAGGGCGGCCCTTCCGGTACTGCGCAGGCACCAGCGGCAGCGGGCTCGCGAGCTGCAGCCCGGCGCGGACGAGCACGGTCTCGATGAACCTCGGGTAGAGTTCGGTCGCCGTTCTGGCGAGACCGGCCGGGCCGTGCCAGCGCATGGCATTCAAACCCGCGACCACCGCCGCCGTCGCGGCCGGCGTGTAGACGGTTGCGCCATCGCTCGCGAACGCACCCAGCCGATCATCCCATTTCGGCAAGAGCACTCTCTCGAATAGCTCCGCCGCAGCTGTCGCATACGGATCCTCGCCGAGCAGGCGGCCGGCCTCGATCAGCCCGTAGACGGCGAGCGCGGCATCGCTCGAGGACGCTTCCGTGAGTCGCCGGAGCACGTCGGCGTGGCCGCGCGCCAGCGCTAGCGCGTTCTGGCGACGTTCTTTGTCTGTGGTGGCAAGTGCGTAACGCCCCAACGCTTCGACAGCCAGCGCCCGTTCCGCCGGGGACTCGGGCGCCAGCTGCTCGACGGCCGAGAACGCGCGGTCCGCGAGCGCGCGGTAGTCATCGGCGTCGACAAGCTCGCGCCAGGCCTCGTGCCAGTAGTCGTCGCGCGGGCTCGTCGCGGCGAGGATCAGGTTGGCAGCGCCCCACAGCACGACCGCCTGATCCCCGGCGCGCGGCGCAGCGAACGACCCGTCGGGTCGGCGGGCCGCGAACACGCCCCGCCCGTCGACGAGCCGCCGCGCCAGCACGTCGGCCAGAGCGCGGGCCTGCGGCAACATCATCAGCGCCACCCGTTTGTCCGCCTTGTCGTCGTGGAAATTGAGGTGGAACTCGGGGCTCGCGATCTTGACCAGCGCCCAGGCCTGGGCGGCCGGCTCGAGAGTCCGGTCGAAGGTTCCGGGATCCCAGCGCAGTGTCCGCAGATCGGAGAGATCAGGCGGCTGCCTGAAGCGGGGATCACCCGCGGCGTAGACCGCCCCGACCATGGCCATGTCGGACATCGGTGGTCGGGTGACGTAGCCGGCGTGCTTCAGGATGCCGTCCGTGGTCGACATCGAGAGCGAGATCGGCTCTCCCAGCCCGCTGAACATCACGGCATTGGCGAGCGTCGCGCGCGCCGCCCAGTGGGCCGCCACATCGACCGTGTCCGGGCCATATCGGAAATCTTCGGCCGCGAGGGAAGGTGAGGCCAGGCCAGCGGCGACCAGCGCGAGACCAGCAACCAGCGTTCCGCCCAGCTGCGGCAATCGAGCGAGCAGCGTCATGTCCAATCCTCCAGATTCACGAAGAAGCCGAACCCGATCGACCACAGGCCGAGCGCGATCAGGACAACCCCGGTCCAGAACGGGAGCCGCCGCGACAGGCCGGCGAGCCAGTCGAGCGCGCGTCGGGCCGGCGCAAAGCCAGCAGCAACGACAAGAGGCAGCGATAGCGCCAGGCCGAACAGCCCGAGCGAGACGAAGCCGGTCGCGATCGGTCGGCCGGCGGCTCCGCCGGCCGCGGCGGCGCCGAACAGGGCGAAGATCAGCGGTGCCGCGCAGGCCGGGATGTTGAGGCCAAACAGGATGCCGAGCGTGGCCGAGCCGCGGGTGCCCGGGAGCCGCGACAGGCGCGGGCCGATCGTGCGCATCAGGAAGCCCGCCTTGCCGAGGAGGTAGACGGCCCCGATCGCGACGTAGATCGCCCCGAGCCCGATCCAAGCAGCCTTCTGAAAGCCGAGAAAGGCCGCTCCGAGCAACGCCGCCGAGGCGCCGAGCAGGCCGATGAACAAGCCGCGGGTCAGCATGAAGACCGTCACCTGTGACAGCTTGGCGAGCCGGTTCTTGCCTTCGAGGTACTTGACGAAGACGAGGCTCGAGCCGATCGAGCAGGGCTCGACGAAGCCGAACAGCCCAAGCCCGATCGGCAGCACGACGAGATTGACGAGGTCGGCGGTCACTCAGGCCGCTCGCGGACGTGGAAGCCGCCTGTCTCGATGATCTCGCGGAGCCCCGCCTCGCTCACCGTGTGCGGGTTGTAGCGCACCTCCGCTGATCCCTCCGCGAACGACACCACCGCCGCACGGACGCCGGGCTCCTTGCCGAGGAGCGTCCGGATGCGATCGGCGCAGCCCTCGCAGTGCATGCCGTCGACTTTGAACACTGCCAGATCCATCGGCGATTCCTTTCTACGACACCTCAGCCAGAAGGAATTCCAAAGGCGGGACCAGGCCGGTCGCGGCCGCGCTCTGGTAAAGGAAGTTGAGGGCGGCGATCAGGAGCAGCACGCCGCCGGCCCGCTCGATGCGCGGCACCCAGCCTGCAAGGAAAAGGCCGAGTGCTGTGCGTGCGATTTGACTCACGCGCGTTTCCTCTTTCCCTTGACGGCCCTCGTACCGCCGTTGTCCGAGGCGGCGTGTCCCTCGAGCGCCTCCATGATCGAACAGCAGCCAAGCGTTCCATGTCCCGGGCAGGCAGCGATCAGAGTTTCCAGAGCATCCTTGATGCGTCGGAGCTGCCGCATCTTGTCGTTCACGTTGGTCAGCTTTGCCGCCGCCCGCGCACGCACGTCAGCAGCATCCGCCCGTGGGTCTGCACGCAGATCCAAAAGTTCGCACACCTCGCGCAGCGAGAAGCCGAGCTCCTGGGCCTGGCGGATGAAGCGGATGCGCTCGACCGTCTCCTCAGGATAGCTTCGAAAGCCCGAGGTCGCCGGCTTGGGCGGCTGCTCGATCAGCCCCCTGCGCTCGTAGAACCGTATTGTCTCGATACCAACACCGGCCTTGCGGGCAGCCTTGCCGATGGTCAGATCCTGCATCGTATTCACCTCATTTTGGTGCCTGTCATCCGTACTATGGTACGGGGTCAAGGCCGAAAAGCCTCAATCGGGAGCAAAACGGACTCGCGATCACAGCCCTCGAGCGAATTTGGTCAGCGGAATTGCAGATATAGGGCCGCCAGTGGTGCCAGCGCCGTGGGCGCCCGCACTCCAAAGCAGCCGACAAGGCTCCCTCGTCAAGAATCGGGGCGCAGTTTCCGGCGCTCCATTCGCGCCCCACGTCCGGCGGCAGTGGCGAAGGCGCACTCGCCGGTCATGACGCGCCCCGCGGGGCGTCCGCCCGGCTCCGCTGCTCCGAATGCGGCCCCTGGGCGCGCTGGCGTTGCCACAGACAAAACATTGCGAGTGCAAGGACGGCGATACCGAGCCAGGCGTATCCGCCGTCGAGGAGCCAGCTCACGATACCGCCAAGACTCAGCGCACCAGTGGCTGCGAGGAGAGCCGCGCCGCAGCACACCACGTGCGCCGCCAGCCACCAGACGATGGGCCCACGACCGTTCGGCTCTTCCGACATCGCGCCTCCTAACCCGCGCAACAGGACAGCTTCGCCACGTCCTTGTCGAAGGTCTGCGCGGCGAGCTTCAGTCCTTCGACGGTCGTCAGGTACGGGAATATGGTTTCGGCCAGATCCGTTACCGTGAGACCGTGCTTGATGGCGAGCACCGCTGCCTGGATGCTGTCCGCCCCTTCCGGCGCCAGGATATGGGCGCCGAGCAGCCGACCGGTCTGTGCCTCGGCGACGAGCTTGATCAGGCCTCGCGTATCGCGGGCGGCGAGCGCCCGGGGCACGTATTCGAGAGGCAACACGGATGTGCGGACCTCGAGACCCTGCGCTTTCGCCGTGGCCTCGGTGAGGCCGCTGCTCGCCACCTGCGGGTCGGTGAAGACCACGGCCGGCATCGCGGTCGCGTCGTAGCGGCGATTGTCGCCGTTGAGCGCATTCTCGGCCGCGACGCGGGCGCCGTAGGCGGCCATGTAGACGAACTGATCCCGGCCGGTGACATCACCGGCCGCATAGATGCGAGGGTTCGTCGTGCGCAAACGGTCGTCGACCTTGATCCCGCCGTTGGGTAGAAGCTCGACGCCGACGCCCTCGAGGCCAAGATCGTGCGTGTTGGGCTGGCGGCCCGTGGCGACCAGCACCTGCTCGGCCTCGATCGTCTCGGGAATGTCTCCTTCGACCACGTCGAGGGCGATGCCCCGCTCGGTGTTGCGAATCCCGCGATACGCGAGACCGCCTCGAATCCGGAGGCCCTCGTCCCGGAGGTACCGCGTGAGCGCCTCGCTGATCTCCGGCTCGGCCTCGGGCAGCAGGCGGCTGCGGAAGACCAGGGTGACCTCGACCCCGGCGCGGGAGAACATCTGCGCGAGCTCGCAGCCGATATAGCCGCCGCCGATGACGAGGAGCGAGCGTGGCAACCGCGTGAGTTCGAGCGCCGTCGTGCTCGTGAGATATCGGATGTCGTCGATCCCGGGGATCGCCGGCACGCCCGGCCGTGCGCCTGTCGCAATGATGACCTTGTCCGATGACAGCAGGCTTGCGTTGACCCGCACGCCCTCGTCCGTCAGCCGAGCCGGCCCGTCCCGGTAAGCGACGCTTTGGTACTGAGGCAGCAAATCGGCGTACTTGGCCTGGCGCAGCGAGGCGACCAGCTCGTCCTTTTGCGCGACCAGTGCCGGCCAGTCGAGCAGCCGGCCTCCGGCTTCGATGCCCGCGAAGCGCGATGCCGCGCGCGCCTGGTGCAAGGTCTCCGCGGCGCGGATCAGCGTCTTGGAGGGGACGCAGCCGATGTTGACACATGTGCCGCCGATCGTGCCATGCCCGACCAGGGTGACCTTCGCGCCCCGCTCGGCGGCGGCGATCGCTGCGGAGAAACCCGCGGAACCGGCACCGATGACAACGAGATCTGCGCGTTCGGTGCTGCTTTTCGGGGTCACGTCGCAGCACGCGTGCAAAACTTCACTCATGATTTGGCTCCGCTTTCTCCAGGGCTCGTCGCACCGGCCGCGTCGGGGTGCCTACGCTGCCGGTAAAGAGCGTAAGCAGTCAGTAGGATGAAGAAGCCAAGCGCCGGGAACAGGACGACGTCGATCCAGCCGAGCCACGCAGAAAGGCCGACGGCGCCGAGCACCACGACCAGGAGCGGCGTAAAGCAGCACAGCGCGGCCACGATCGTGCCACCGGCGCCGGTGCACAGCAGCTTCCTGTTCTTCGTCATCATGTTCTCCGTCGAGCCGTCATGAGGCGGTCACGAGCATCGGGCCGAAGACCGCCGCGCCGATCTCATCCGCCTCTTCGATCGAAAGCCGGCGCCCGCGGATCGCCCGATGATTGGCGCTTCGCCACTCCGCGAGATGCGCGTCCGAACAAAAGCACGCGACCACTGTGCACCGGGACGTGGCGGCGCAGTTGTCGATGTGGCGCAGGCCCGACCAGACTATGGCGCATCCGGGCGTGTAGGATCCAAGCACGGTTCCAGGCGCGCGCGTCTCCACGCGGACCGGCCGGTCGCGCCAGGCGCGCGCGTCTCCACGCGGACCGGCCGGTCGCGCAAGCCATGCAACGGGAAGCCGCGCGCGTACCGGCGTCGGCCTCGCTGATCGCCGCCGAGAATCCGGCCGAGCCCGCGCCTACGACGATGAGGTCGTGGCCGCCCCCGCCACCGGCGCTATTGCAGGAGTCATTCATGTCAGAATTCGTCTTGGATTAGGGCGCTCCTCGTTTCGGAACTTGATCGTCGTGCCCGGTTGCCTGCCGGCCGGCGACGGCGAATATCGCGCACCAGGAGAAACGCGCCGACGGCAGCGACGGCCGCGGCGATGCCGCCGAGCCCGGACAGCCATCCGCCGATCCCGCCGAGGATCGCGGCCAGGATGGCGCCTCCGGCGCCGCAGCAGATGACCACGACGGGGGCCGCGATGACGTAGGCCAGAAGGCCGCCCATAAGACCGTCGCGCATTGTGCGGGTCCGTCAGGTCAGGAGTCGCCTGCCGGCAGCACCTCGGCCGGGTAACCGTTCGCCATGATCGCCTGGACGATCATGGCGGGATTGGCTGCCTGATCGTCATAGGTCACGACGAATACGCCTTCATCCCATCGCTGACCTTCGAGAAAGTCGACGATTTCGACCGAGGGAACGGAGCGCATGGACCCGGCCGCGATATAGGCACAGGACGGGCAGGTCAGTTCGCTCACGCTGATGTTGATGCGCTGTTCGTCGGCCAGCGCCGGGACAGCGGCGAGAAGACCGGTGATGACGGCGGGAAGAAGGAGTTTCATGTCAGGGCGTCCTTCTAGAATTTGAGGATGTAGGGGGTGAGATAAGGAAAGATCATCGCCACCGCGACGATGGCCGCGGCGATCCACAGGATCGTGCGCATCAGCGCCCGATTGACGGGCCGCGCGCAGGTGCCGTCGGCGCAGTCCGCTTCAGGCACCGGCCGGTAGGACTTCCAGAAGCCGTAGCCGATCAAGGCTGCGCTCAGCGCGAAGGTGATCCATTTGTATTGATAAAGCGCGCCGAGCTGAGCGATGAACACGCCGGTCACGCCAAGGCTCACCAGAACCAGTGGCAGAATGCAGCATGAGGTCATGGCGAGCGCTCCGAGAAGACCGAGCCAAGTCGTTGCCCAAGCCTTCCGGTCGGAACCTGAGACATCTTCGAAGCCCGCGACCTGGCTTCCCGATGTGGTTTCAGTCACTTTCGAACCATCCTTGCCGGATTGACGACTATTGCTAATCTCCGTAGTGCGTACAGACTCAAGGGGCAAAGCATGAAAAGCCATCACAAATCGGTGAAAGCCATCCGTCGCTCGGATCTTGCGGAACTGACGGGGTGCAACCTCGAAACCATCCGCTACTACGAGAAGATCGGCGTGATGCCCGATCCCCCGCGTAACGCGAACAATTACCGAAGCTACGACGAAGGCCACATCGCACGTCTGCGCTTCGTGATGCGCGCTCGCGATCTCGGCTTCACGCTTGAGGAGGTGCGCGAACTCCTGACGCTGGTGGACGGCGGAATCCAGACCTGCGCCGAGGTGAAGGGCATGGCGTCCCGGCACCTCGACAGCGTGCGGGCCAAAATCGCGGATCTGCGACGGATTGAACGGACGCTTTCGCAGACCATCTCGCAATGCACCGGCGACGACGTGCCGGAGTGCGCGGTGATCGATGCTCTGATCGAGGCCGCATAAGCTCGTGTCATCTTCAGGCCTGATGGCCTTTGCCTTGGCCACGGCCGGCGACCGGGCCGATCATCGCAGCAACTGCGAGGGCGGTGGCGAGAAGTCGAGCGACCGCTCCTGGTTTCTTGTACCCAAAGCGGGTCATCGGAAACTCTCCTCAACCGATGGTCGTCAGAATGGGGAATTGCTCGAGCAACCAGAACGAGAACTGCGACAGCCGGCCGGTGATCATGGCGAAGCCCATGACGACCATGACGGCGCCCGCGCCGATCTCGAGGTATCTGCCGGTCCTGCGCATGGCCTTCAGAGGACCTGCGATCCGCTTGAGAAAGAGCGCGCAGACAAGGAAGGGTATGCCGAGGCCGGCCGAGTAAATGGCGAGGAGGGCGATACCATCCGTGGCCGTCGCCGACATCGCGCTGACGGTCAGGATCGCGCCTAGGATCGGCCCGATGCAGGGGGTCCAGCCAAAGCCGAACGCGAGTCCCAGTGTGTAAGCTGCCGCCGGATGGCCGCCACGCAGATGTGTGTGGATCCGATGGTCGCGCTGTAGCCACGGCAGTCGCAGGACGCCCATCATGAACAGCCCGAAGAGGATGATGAGGGCGCCGCCAACGATGTTGGTCTCGTAGCGGTAGGCGAGGAGAAGCCCGCTGAGACCGGTCGCGCTGGCGCCAAGCGCGATGAACACGCTCGAGAACCCGAGAACGAAGCAGGCACTGAGCCACAGCGTTCGCGATGTCCCCGACATGGGTGAGTCCGGGCTGTGCGCGACCGCCGCATTTCCCGAGACGTAGGAGATGTAGCCGGGGACGAGTGGCAGCACGCACGGCGACAGGAATGAGATCGCCCCCGCCGCGAGCGCAGTTATGATTCCGATGCCGGAAATCTCGAGCATCAGTTCTCCGTACGACCCCTCGCATCGTCGATCGACCGTTGCAGGCTTTCGAGATCAACCAGTCCACGGATGATCTCGTCACCGACGATGAATGTGGGCGTACCGGTGATCCGCAACGCGTTGGCGAGTTCGAGATTGCGATCGATCTCGGCGGCGATCTCCGGGTCCGCCATATCCTGTTCCAGCTGGTCTACATCGAGACCAAGTTCCTGCGCCACGCTGAGGGCTGTGTCTTTGTCCACCCGCCCCGACTGCGCCATCAGTGCTTCATGGAAGGCCTCGTACTTGCCGTGGCGGGCCACGGCGAGCGCGACGCGGGCGGCGTCATCGGAACCGGGGCCGAGGATCGGCCACTCCTTGAAGACGAGGCGCAGGTTCGCATCGGCACCGGTAGCTTCCGTGAGCATGGGTGCTGCCTGCCGGCAGTAGGGACAGTTGTAGTCGAAGAACTCGACCAGCGTGACGTCGCCCTCGGGATTGCCCAGGACCGGCGATGCCGGACTGGTGAAGATTGCGTCGGCATGCTCTTGCACCATCGCCTTCAGCTCGTCGGCTTCGGCGGCTCGCTCGCGCTCCTGCAGGCGCTCCATCGCTTCAACAATCATTTCGGGGTTTTCCAGCAGCCGTTCGCGGATCAGCGCCTGGCCGTTAGGCGCTGGTCGCTGTCCTATATCGACGAGCCCCGTCGCGATCAGGAGCGCGACACCCGAGAATGCCGCAGCGATCGCGGAAAGTGCGATCGAGATGAATACAGGTGATGAGAATCGTGCCATTGAACCCACCTCAAGGAGTCGCATTGGTTGCGGCCACCAGCGGTCCCCAGCTCTGCCCGCCGTCTGTGCTGGCCAGGATCTGGCCGTCATCAGCGACGGCAAACATGCGGTCGGGGTCGTTCCGGTCGATCGCCATATGGAGCAGGACGTGCTGGCCGAAGTCCATGTTGACGACGCTCCAGCTGAGCGCGGCGCCGGGCGATTTCATGAGACCGGTGCCGACCACGAAGGCGTAGACCGTGCCCTTTGGGCCGACATGGACCATGGAAGCCGGCTGCCCCTCAGGACCGGTCGGCGCCCAGGTCGCGGCCGCATCACGGCTGACCATCACGCCGCCCCTCGTCGCGGCATAGACGAGATTGGGGGCAACCGCGGAGGCGGCGAGATCGAACACATCGACCGGTGGTGCGCCGGCGATCTCCCACGTGCTGCCGCCGTCTCGGCTCACCTGGGCGCGGCCATGAAGGCCATAGATGACACTCGGGTCGGCCGCGCTCACATCCATGGCGTGGAAATCGACCGGCCCGCGGGCGCCGGGCGAAAGCTGCTCCCAGGTTTGGCCGCCATCGCGCGAAACGATGACGCCCATATTGCCGCCGCCCGACGGGTGGCCGCTGGCGAATAGAACCCCGTCGTCGGCTGGATGGGGTGTGAAGCCCATGTAGTCGTTGCGGTTGTCCGAGACTCGCTCGGCCGTACCGTCCGGTGAGGTCAGGAAGACGCCGTAGTGGGTCGCCAGAAACAGGCGCGACGGATCGGTCGGATCGACAGCAATTCCATGGATGTGTGACACCTCCGACAGAGGTATGGCGCTGGAGCCCCCGGAGCGCAGCATTACCATCGAGGCACCGGCGGCCATGGCGACAACTGCGATGATTATCTTTTGGCCAAGTTTCATGTTCGCGTCCTGGATTCAGTAGATGGGTTCGTGGGCGGGGCATGATCGAGCGGTAGCCGACGGGATGGCCTGCTGCCGGTCTTGTGGACACGATCCTAAGCTAACGCCTCCTGCTTTTCGAACTCGACCGGGCTGAGATAGCCGAGGGTCGAGTGCCGGCGCTTCGCATTGTAGAAGCGCTCCATGTAGTCGAACACGTCGGCCCTGGCGTGGTCGCGCGTCCGATAGGTCTTGCGCGCCGTTCTTTCGGTCTTGAGCGAGGAGAAGAAGCTCTCCATCGCCGCATTGTCCCAGACATTGCCCGAGCGGCTCATCGAGCAGGTGACACCGTTGGCGGCCATCAGCCGCTGGAACTGCTCGCTGGTGTACTGGGCGGTCTCAACCGGTCGTCGCAACGCCGCCAGATCGCCATCACCAGTGCGTCGGTGACGAGTTGCGCCGTCATCTCGGCTTGCATCGACCAGCCGACTACCCGTCGGGAGAACAGGTCGACCACGGCGGCCACGTAGAGCCAGCCTTCGGCCGTCCAGACATAGGTGAAGTCGGCGATCCATTTCTGGTTCGGCCGCTCCGCCCCAAACTGGCGATCGACAAGGTTCGGCGACAACGCGGCCGAGAGCCGATCACCTTCGTCCTTTGGCAGCCCGCGCCGGCGAGGACGGGCCCGCAAAGCCTGAACCCGCATCAGGCGCTCGATCCTGTGCAGCCCGCAGGTGACGCCATCCGCCAGCACGTCCCGCCAGACGCGGCGAGCGCCATAGGTCCGGTCGCTGGCGAGGAAACTCGCCCGCACCGCCGCCCCGGTCTCCTCGTCGGCTCTGGCTCGTTTGCTGGGTGATCGCGTCAGCCAGGCATGGAAGCCCGAACGCGAGACCCCGAGAGCCTCGCACATCCACCGCACCGGCCAGATCCCTCGGTGCTTCGCGACGAACGCAAACTTCATAGCGCTTCCCTCGCGAAGTAGGCCGCGGCCTTTTTTAGGATGTCGCGCTCCGCCTTCAGCTTGTGCACTTCACGCCGCAGCCGCTCGATCTCCAGCTGCTCCGGCTTCATCTGCCCAGGGCCAGGAAAGGCGTGCTGCGGGTCGGCCGCAAAATCCTTCACCCATTTGCGCAACAGGTTCTCGTGCAGATCGAGATCACGGGCGGCCTGCGCCACCGTCACGCCCCGCTCGCGCACCAGCTTCACCGCCTCGAGCTTGAACTCGCGGCCAAATCGTCTGCGTTCCATCGTCCACCTCCGGGTCCATCTTCGCACCTAAACTCGGTGTCCGTGAAACCGGCAGCAGGCCAAACAATGCCGCCGCTGATAACGCGGAACCGGAAATGCGGCTCACCCAGCAAATCCGAAAGGATGCCGGCTTCCTGAAAGCCGACATCAAGGTAGGCGATTTCTTCGTTGTCGGCGGCCAGACCGCCTACGTCGCCGAGGTGGGGGAACCCATCAGAGCACCAAATGGCGAGTTTGACGCGCGTCTGCGCGTCATCTACTCGAACGGCACGGAGAGCAATCTTCTCCTTCGTTCGCTCCAGCGCGCGCTCTACAAGGACGAAACCAGCCGCCGTGTGTCCAATCCCACGGCCGGGCCGCTATTCGCCGGTGAAGCCGACGATGGCGACCTCGCCAGCGGGACCATCTATGTGCTGCGCAGCAAATCCGACAATCCGCTCGTGGCGCAGCACCGCGACGTGCTGCACAAGATCGGTGTGACCGGCGGGGATGTGGCGCGGCGCGTTGCGAACGCCAAACTCGACCCGACCTTCCTGCTGGGCGACGTCGAGATCGTCGCCACCTACAAGCTGTCCAACATCAATCGGGCAAAGCTCGAAAACCTTGTCCATCGCATCTTCAATCCGGCACGGCTCGATATCGAGATCAGGGATCGCTTCGGGAATCCGGTGATCCCGCGCGAGTGGTTCCTGGTGCCAATGTTCGTCATCGACGAGGCTGTCGAACGCATCAAGGACGGGACGATCACAAACTACCGCTACGATCCGAAGACCGCGGCACTCGTGCGCGCGGCAGGTTACGGCACATCCTCGAAGCGTTCATGCGTGTCGCATATCCTGAACACGTCGCCCCGGGGACAACGCTCGGCCCGTTCATTGGACTATGCGATCAGCGCGTTCGCGGACCCAACGAGATACTTTCGGCGGCCGACATCGCCGAACTCAGATCGTTGCTGAATTATGCCAATCGGTTTCACCATGACACCAATCCGGCTTGGCAGACGGCTGGGATCAACGATGCGGAGCTTTCCGACTTCGCACGGCGAACGCTGATATTTGCGTCGCGACGCTAATCCGGCTTCCATCCCTTGCGCGCGCCCAATGCCAGCTCTGACGGGCCGCCATTTGGTGACGAGCCGCCGTAGAACGAACAACCCAGCTGAGCTGCCTCCAATGTGCGGTTGAGGAGCAGAAGCGCATTGCGACACCTCGACTATCCTATCAGCCGGCGCAGCACTCTCAGGCGCTTTTCGATGTCATCGCTCGGCAGGAACACGGCCGGATCGTCGCGCCATGTTTCGAGCGCAGTGAGAAGAAGATCGAGCGGGCTGTTGCCGGCTTCGCGCAGCAGATCGAGCAGCCAGAGCACGCCATGGACTTCAACGCCCATTTCGCCAGCGGTGCGGCGCAGCTGCTGGTCGCCGGTCAGCAGGACCGCCTCTTCGTGACGCAGCGTGGCCACAAGGCAGAAACAGTCATTGGCGGAGAGTCGCGCGCGTCCGGCCTTGATTTGCAGCGCCTCGCCAACGGCATCGGGCGGCAGGTCAAATGTGACCAAGCCGCCGTCATCAAGCACGCGCCATTCCTGCGCCGTGAAATCGAGCAGTTCGGATACCCTTACCGGAAAGGGCACGACAAAACGGTAGGGCAGGGACAGCATCGCATGAAGGAGCCGCCCCTTGCGCAGATCGATCAGGCAGGACGCATCATTGACGATCACATACGCCACTGTTCCCGCGGCCCCCTGATCCCCCGTTCAATTTCCGCAAGCGGACGCTTGAGCAGCTGCGCGGCCCTTGCCGGCGAAATAAGCTGCTCCGCAAGCGCCCTGTAGACCAGCCCTTCGAAGCGCTTGGGCTGCTCGAAGGCGCCTATGCCAATCTTGTCCTCGATCGGCTCCGGCTCTTCCTTGCGCCAGCTTCTTGCGTAGGTGCGGAAGGCATAGACGATGACCGCCTCCGACAGAATGCCGACGTCGCGCAGCCGCATGAGAAGCGCCGCGGCCGACACGCCGTAGAACTTCTTCAGCTGCATGATCTCGTGATAGGCGATGCCGTGGCGACGCGGGCCGACTTCCCGCCGCAAGTGCTCGGCAGGCACGAGAAACGCGCCCGCGAAGCGGTGCATCGCGTTCTCGAGCTTGATGTCCTTGCCGGAAACATCCTTGACGACACGGCGCGCCAGTTCGTGCGCGAGGGTGAACCGCTTGCGCTCGACATTGATGTTCTCCGAAATCACGATGGCTTCGGTGTCAGGCCTGCCGCCGGCGCGCTTCACCACGCAGGTCATGCCGGTCACCCTGTCGGGGAAGTCCGCCTCGATGACCTTGATGCCCTTATCTTCGAGCAGGCCGGTCATGCCCGGAATCGGGTCGGTCCCGAGCTTCCAGTCCTTACGCAGCCTGTCCGCCAGCGATTCCGCTTCGTCATAACTTGCGACGTGGTCGCACCTGACGGCCGCGAAAGGGTCACCTGCGGGCGGCAGATCCAGAATGTCCTCGACGGCGAGATAGTCTTCCAGCGCCTCGATGACGATCGCCTCGACCCGCGCGCGGTCGCGCGCCGACGCGCCGGAATGCTTGCGGAACTCCACGCCGGCGAGTTCCTCGACCTCGCCGCTCATCAGGAAATCGAGCGACACGCCAAGCGCCTTGCCGAGCCCGACGAGCACGCGCGAGCTTGGCATCATTTCATTCGATTCATATTTGCTGATCGCCTGGGCGCTGACGGGCGGGTCAATGATCGCAGCCAGCTCACGCAACGAAAGGCCCGCCTTTTTTCGAGCGATTCTTAGCCTTTCTCCGAGCATATGCCTCTCTCCTTGCATTGGTTGACGATGCGCGCTTTCACTCTTACATTGTAAATACATAGTTGACGCTTGTCAACCAATTCCTTGAAGGACAAATAGAAATGACGAAGAAGAATCAGCATGTTGTGCCGCATCCGGATGGCTGGGCGGTGAAGAGTGAAGGCAGCCAGCGGGCGGCGTCTGTCCACCAGACGCAGCGTGAGGCGATCGAGGCGGGTCGCCAGAGCGCGATCGGCAACCGCAGCGAGCTCTTAATTCACGGCCGCAACGGCCAAATCAGGGAGCGCAACACCTACGGCACCGACCCCTATCCGCCGAAGGGTTAGGAAGACGACAAGGCGTGGCCGCCTATTTCCGAAGGAGGCGCTGCGCCCGGTCGATCCGATCCTTCAGGCTGTCCTGAAAGGCGGGGTCCTTCCGCCGCGTCTCGATATGCTCCTCGATCGCGGCTCGGATCACCTCGGAGATCGCGCGGCCTTCGACCGTTGCGACGGTCTGAAGGGCGTCCGCCTGATCGGCGGACAGCCTTACGGTCATTGCTTTTGCTGACTTCATGGGAACCCAAAATGCCACCGCGACACCGCTCTTGTCAAGCACCGTGATACCGTGGTATCAAACCACCAGACTTGCAAGAGGAGAGCCTTTCATGGCGAACGACCACGATCACCGCCCGGAGAAGCCGAAATTCCAGATCCAGATCGACCGGGTCCACTACACGGTGCACAAGGCCGAAATGACCGGCGCCGAAATCCGCCAGGTGCCGCCAACTCCCATCGGGCCGGATCGCGATTTGTTCGAGGTCGTGCCGGGCGGCACCGACCGGAAAATCGCTGACGATGACGTCGTGGCGGTCCACAACGGCATCCGGTTTTTCACCGCCCCGGCGCAGATCAATCCGGGCCTCAGCTAGAGGGCGACTAGCGACATGAGCCTGCCGCAACTCGACATCGACTATCTCGCCGGCCGGGGCTTCGAGTACAGCGTAGCTCCGGAGAAAAACATGACCTGCGTCGTTATCAAGGCATACAGGCTGCCCGCCAGTTACGACCGCGCACAATCTGACCTGCTAATTCGGCTCAGCCCCGGCTACCCGGACGTCGCTCCCGACATGTGGTGGTTCGATCCTCCCGCCAGGCTCTCTGGAAGGGGGCGTGTGAAGGCGACCGATTCGACCGAGCACCACCTCGGCCGCACGTGGCAACGCTGGTCGCGCCACCTTCAACCGGGCCAATGGCAATCGGGAATCGACTCCCTCGAAAGCTTTCTCGCTCTGATCCGCCAGCCAACGAGACTGCTACGCCTGCTGTGGGAGGCGTTCAGTAGCCGGCAGTCGTGCCCTCATCCATGGTGACAACCGAGCCATACATGGATCGGGCGTCGTCGGAGGCGAGGAAGAGGGCGGCACCGGCGATCTCGTCGGGGTCGGCGAAGGGGCGCCGGCTCGGAGTGCGCTCGGCGATGGTTTTGCGGATCTGGGCGTATTCCGGCGCGGTGCGGATGTCCTCATTCATCGGCGTTTGGGTATTGCCCGGGGCGATCGCGTTGACGTTGATGCCGTGCGGGGCGAGCGCAACGCCTAGCGAGCGGGTCAGGTGGATGACGCCTGCCTTGGTTGCACTATAGACCAGATACTGGCTGCGCCCGGTGACGCCAGCAGTCGAGCCGACATTGATGATCTTGCCGTCCCCGCGCTCGATCATCTGCGGCGCGACGGCATTGCAGCAGAAGAAGCAGCCCTTGAGGTTGATGTCGCACATCCGGTCAAACATTTCCTCGTTGGTCTCGCCGATCCGGGTCGGGTAGAAGACGCCGGCCGAGTTGACCAGAATGTCGATCCGGCCGAAGGCGGCAGTGACTTCGCCGACCAGCAGATCGATCTGCGGCACGCTCGCGACGTCGCAGGCAAAAGGCAGCGCTTTGCCGCCAGCGGCGGCGATTTCGTCGGCGACGCCGCGCGCCTTGCCGAGATCGCGGCTCGCGACGACACCGACCCGCGCGCCTTCCTGTGCGAAGCGGCGGGCCGTCGCCGCGCCGATCCCCTGCGATCCGCCGGTGATGAGGACGGTCTTTCCCTCGAACCTACGACCCGTCACGTCCGTCTCCTTCAGATTCCCTCCTCGCGCGCTCAAGGCGCGTCGCCTCGGCGTCGATCGTTCCGGCTTCGTCGGTCACGACGCCGTAGACGGACCGTGCCCGCTCGACGCTGACGAAACCCTGCCCCACATCCTTCGCCACGGCCTCCGCCGGTCTTTCAAAGGCCGGCCCGTAGGCGCCGCCGCCGCAGGAGAAGGAGCACATGAACTCGCCCTCGCGGAGCGTCACCCGGCCGAATTGCGGTACCTCGACCTCGCGGCCGTCGCGGTTCAGAACATACTGGCGCGAGCACGCGCCGTCCGCGCCGCCGCGAACGCCCTGCGGTCCGTGGAGATTGCCGTCGCTGTTGTAGATCACGTCGAGCTCGCCGCCGCGCGGCCCGAAAATGGCATAGCCGATGCGTGCGCCGCAGGTCCGCCCGGCGGCCTCGGTGTCGGGCAGGAACCCGCGCGCGCGGATGTGCAGCGGAAAACGCAGCTCGTCGAGCTCGACGCTGTCGATGAAGCACATGCCCGCATTACCGACGTGACCAACGGTCTGCCACGCATCCGCCGCGGGACCTGCCGCGCCGCAGCTTCGCCCGAGGAACACCTGGTTCACAAAGGGCCGGCCGGTACGTGGATCGGTGCCGGAGATAACGCCGGAGGCGGGCGGCGAGCTCGCGCCGCACTCGGCCATGCCGGCACCGTCGGCGAGGACGGCGAAAGCGGCCTGGACGGCGTTGGCGACGCGGTCGGCAATATTGGTGGTGGCGGCCGAGCAGCTCGTCGGGTGGACTGGAATGCCCGCGACGCAGTTCTGGCGCAGCTCGACCGCGATGCGGCGCATCGAGCCTGCGTTCTTCGGAACGGTGTGGTCGATCGAGTTGAAGACGCCGAGCATCGCCGCGGTCCGGGCGCAGGCTTCCGAAAGGTTGAGGCCGCACGCAAGGGCATCGGGATTGTCGGTGAGGTCGATACGCGCGCGGCCGGCTTTGCCATCGACATCGACCCTGGCTCTGATCTCGATGCCTTCCGGCGGAAAGCCGGGCAGGGCATCGTGTGTGCTGGCACGTTCGGCGGTACCCGAGGGGACGGCCGAAAGTGCCTCTGCCATGCGATGCTCTGAGTAGTCGAACCAGTCGCGGGCGTGGGCATCGAGCACGTCCCAGCCGACCTCTTCGCCGAGCGCCAAGAGCTCGCGCTCGCCGATGCGCGCGGCGCCCAGCATCGCCAGATAGTCGCCCCACCACTGGTCAGGGACGCGGATGCGCATACGGCACATGCGCACGACATCCTCGACGTCCTCATAGTCGCGCTGAATGCGCACGCCGGGGAAGATCAGCGCACCCTCCTCGTAAACGTCGCGGGCACGGCCGTGATAGGTGGTGGGGATCGAGTTGCCGATATCGGCCTGATGGGCTTTCGCCTCGACCGTGAACCGGTGGTTGCCATCCTCGTCGATCACCGGAACGAGCAGCGTGTGGTCGGCCGGGTGCGAGCAGCCATGATAGGGCGAGTTGTTGAGAAAGGCATCGCCTCTGGCGAGACGGGGATGAAACTCCTTCATCGAGCGGGCCATCATGTCGGGACCTGACAGGACGTGGATCGGCAGGCTTTCGGCCGCCGACAGGAGCTCGCAATCCGCCGTCACGATGCAGCAGGAAAAGTCCCGCGCGGTATTGAGAACGCCCGAGCGGCCGGTGCGCAGTAGCGTGTTCGCCATCTTGCGCACGATCCCCTCGAGTCGGCTGTTGAGCAGCGCCAGGCGAACGCCATCGGCGACCGGAGCGCCAGTTCGAGGGCTCATGCCGAACCCTCCGCCCGTAGAGCGGCCCCGGGCGCCAGCGAGAGGCTGCCGGAGGGCCGGCGGACGACGGTCGCGCCCGGGTCGACGACAATCGCGGTGAAGGGCGACTCGATGACCGCGGGTCCGTTGACAGCCTCACCGATCTTCATGTGTTCGAGCCGCAGAACCCGTGCCTCGGCGCGTCCGTGGCCGAGGAAATGGATAGACCGATAGGCGTCATCGGCCGGCGCGCTGGGCGCACGGGCGCCGGCCGGCTCGACCGTCTCGCGCAGACGGCAGCGCACGGTCGCGACCCAGGCCATGATCTCGATGCCCGAGTGTGCGTCCCGGATCGCGAAGATATCCTCGTGCGCCTGATGGAACGCCTCGACCAGCGCCGCGACATCGGCCGGGCCAGCGAACCTGCGCACCGGCAGCAGCACCTCGATCTCCCAGACCTGATCGGGATAGCGCGCCTCGGCCATCAACTCGACTGATTGGTCGAGCGATCCGGCGCCCGGGCCGTCCGCGAAGGCGCGGCATGCGGCTTCGAGTGCGTCAAGCACGGCGTTCACTCCGTCGAAATCGAAGGCCGCCGAGGCGGCGAAATGGGCTCGGCGGAGCTGGCTCATAAGGTCGGACATCATGGCGCCGGCGGCGCTGAGGCCGGCGCCGACATCCGGGATCAGGAGGCGGCGGCAGCCTAGCCTGCGGGCGATCTGCACCGAATTCAGACCTGCCGCACCGCCGCCGCCGATCAGGATCGCAGAGGCCGGATCGATGCCCTGGTTGACCGTTATGTCGGCGATCGCCTGCACCATGTTTTCCGTCGCGATGTTCAGGATCGCCGCCGCCGCATCCTCGGCGGCCAGTCCGAGGGGCTCACAGACGTCGCGCGAGATCGCCTCGCGCGCAGCGTCCGCATCGAGGCCGATTCGCCCGCCGAGAAAGAAGCGGGGGTCGAGATAGCCGAGCACCAGCGCAGCGTCGGAAACGGTCGGACACGTGCCGCCTTGGGCGTAGCAGGCTGGTCCCGGATCGGCGCCGGCACTCTGCGGACCGACATGCAGTAGACCGCCGCCGTCGACCCAGGCGATCGACCCGCCGCCGGCACCAATGCTCTTCACGTCGACCGAGGGAAAGCCGGTCATGTGACCGCGGAAAGGCTGGCCGATCCAGGTCTCGCGGGTGCGCGGGATGCTCCCGCCGCTGACCAGGCTGACATCGAAGGTCGTGCCGCCGGTATCGGCAATGATCGCGGTGTCGGATGCTTCGTCGAGCGCCGCATAGGCGCGCCCGGCGACGGGGGCCATCGAGGGGCCGGAATTGACGATATGGATCGGCGCGTCGGCGACGTCGGAAGCGTCCATTACGCCGCCCTGCGAGGTGACGATGAGGAGCCGGCCGGCAAACCCGGCGTCCCGCAGCCGCGCCTCCAGCGTGCCGATATAGGCTTGCATCATCGGCTTCAGCGAGGCATCGATGGCCGCCGAAGACGCGCGACGGTATTCGCGCAACGAGGGGTTCAGACGATGCGACAGTGTGACCGGAACGCCGGGTAGGCGCGCCTTAAGGATTTCGGCGACCTTCAGTTCGTGCGCTGGATTGACGATCGACCATAGAAGGCAGACCGCGACCGCCTCGACGTTGAGCACCGCCAGACGCTGAGCAATCACGTCCATCGCGGCTTCGTCGAGCGGCTCGATCTCGCTGGCGTCGGCAAGGATGCGGCCAGCCACTTCGAACGTCAGCGAGCGCGGGATATAGGGGTCCGGATATGGCACCGTATGGTTGAATGGCTCCATCCGCCCGCCCTCGCGCAGCACAAGGATGTCGCGATGGCCTTCATTCGTGATCAAAACGGTCCGCGCCGTCGCCCCGGTGACGATGGCGTTGATCGCGTGGGTCGTGCCATGGATGAAGAGGGAACCGGCGCCGAGGAGCGAGCGACGGCTTTGGCCGAGCGCCCCGGCCGCGACGTCGAGGCTATCCAGGACGCCGCGAATTGGATCGTCGGGCGTTGTCGGCGCTTTGAACATGGAAAACACGCCGCCATCGTCCTCGACGATCAGGTCGGTAAAAGTGCCACCGGTGTCTACGGCAAATCGCATCGGCAATGGTCGGCTAGTCGGATAAATATCATGGAAGCGGTCAGGCAGGATCACGGGGAGCGAGCATGACACGATCGAATCAGCGCGTCGTCTATCTAAATGGCAAGATCGTGCCGGAGAGCGAGGCCCTTCTGCCGTTTCGCGATCGAGGTGTCAAATATGGCGACGCGGTCTTCGATACGACGCGCACCTTCGGTCACCGAATCTTCCGCCTGCGCGAGCATCTCGATCGCCTCTACCGGTCGTTGCGCTATCTGCGGATCGACACCGGCCTCAGTCTCGAAGAGATGGCGTCGATCACGGAGGATATCGTCGAGCGCAACCTGCCGCTGATCGACAAGGACGAGGACTATTGGGTAAGCCAGCGCATCACCCGCGGCATCATCGATCCGAACGAGCGCAGCGCCTGGCCGGACTATCAGGGGCCGAGCGTAATCGTGGAGTGCCTGCCGCTGCCGCTGTCGACGCGCGCGCGGCTCTATCGCGACGGCATAGACGTGATCGTCCCGCCCACCCGGCGAACCGCCCCGCACATGATGTCGCCGCGCGCCAAGACCCACAATTACCTCAACCTGATCCTCGCGGATCTCGAAGTGCAGGCGCAGAACCCGGAAGCCTTCGCGGTCCTGCTCGACGAGAACGGCAATCTCTGCGAAGGGCGCGGCAGCAACATCTTCATGGTGCGCGACGGCGTGCTCCTGACCCCGCGCGAGCGTTTCGTGCTGCCTGGCATCAGCCGCCAGACCGTGATCGACCTCGCCAAGGCGGAAGGCATCCCGTTCGAGGAAACGGACTTCGATCTGTTCGACGCCTACATTGGCGCGGAGTTCTTCATCACCTCGACCAGCTTCTGCATCTGCCCGGTGCGATCAATCAACGGGTCGGTGTTCGGCGATGGCAGCGTGCCAGGACCGGTCACCGATCGTTTGATGAAGGCCTATGTCGATCTCGTGGGCTTCGACTGGATCGCCCAATACATGCGCTATCCGGTGACCGCGACGCCAAGAGTTTGATATCTGGTCAAGGCATGACGAACGGTCGTGCGCGTTCGTAGGCGCGTGCGGCACGCAAAACGAGCGCGTCTTCCCACTGGCGTCCCACGAGCTGGAATGCGACCGGCAGACCGTCTTTGCCGAAGCCGCAGGGAACCGAGCAGGCTGGCTGCATGGTCAGGTTGAACGGATAGGTGAATGGCGACCAGTTGATCCACTCGCTCTTTTCGCGACCCGCCGGAATGTCGACACCGGTCTCAAACGCCTCCAGCGGCATCTGCGGCGTGAGCAGCAGGTCGTATCGTTCGTGGAACCGGGCCATGGCGGTGCCGAGCGCGATGCGCGCCACATTGGCCGCGATCACGTCCTCGCCGGAATGGCGCGCGCCCTTTTGCGCGATGGCGAGAAGCCCCGGGTCCATGAGCTCGCGCCGGTCATCCGGTATCTGGCTCACGAGCCAGGCATCGGCAACCGACCAGAGAACGCTGATTATCGGATACGGGTCCGGTATCGGGGGATCGGCCTCCTCGACGATCGCGCCCAGCTCGCGCAGTGCCTGCGCCGCTCGCTCGACTGCGGTCGCCACATCGGCGTCTGCCCAGCCATAGCCGCAGAGCGTCCTGCTATAGGCGATACGGACTCCGGCGATCGGCCTTGTCCAGGCCGGCCAGGAAGTCGCCGCCCATTGCCGGTGCGGGGCCGGCCATGAAGTCGCGGGGATCGGGCCGTGAGATCACGCCCAGCATGGCTGCGGTATCGCTCGCCGTCCGGGTGATCGGTCCGACGGTTGCGAGCGTGCCGATATGGGCAGGCAGCGGGTAATTCGGCACGAGGCCGAACGTTGGCTTGTATCCGAATACGCCGCAGAACGCGGCCGGAATTCGAACCGAGCCGGCGGCGTCGGAGCCCTGGTGGAGCGGACCCATGTATCCGGCCGCCGCGGCCGCGGCGCCGCCGGACGAGCCGCCGGATGTGCGATCGCGATTCCACGGATTGCGGGTGATGCCGGTGAGCGGGCTGTCGGTGACACCCTTCCAGCCGAATTCCGGCGTGGTGGTCTTGCCGATCAACACTGCCCCCGCCTCGCGCAGCCTTCCGGTAGCCGGCGAATCCTCGTCCCACGGGCCCGCCGGATCGACCGTCCGCGAGCCGCGCAGCATCGGCCAGCCACGCACCAGGGCAAGGTCCTTGATCGTCGCCGGAACGCCGTCGAGGAGGCCGAGCGGCTGGCCATCGCGGAAGCGCCGTTCGGACGCGCCTGCCATGGCGAGCGTCGTCTCCTCGTCGAGATGGCAGATGCAGTTCAGTACCGGATTGAGCGTGGCGACGCGGTCGAGTACGGCGCGAGCGACCTCGACCGGCGATGTCTCACCCGAACGGTAGAGTCCTGCGAGCTCAAGGGCAGACCGGGAAATGAGTTCGCCGCTCATGCCCCACCCCACGCATCGATCGTGCGCAGATGACCGAGCGTATCGTCGAGTGCGCGTCGGAAGCGCAAGACCATCTCGTGGATCTCGTCGTCGGTGATGATCAGCGGCGGGCAGAACGAGATCGTATCGCCGATGGCGCGCACGATCAGCCCGTGCTCCTCCGCCCGCGCATTGCAGAACGGGCCCACTCCGAGTGCGGCATCGAACGGCGCGCCGGTCGCCTTGTCGCGGACCAGTTCGATGCCGGCGATGAGCCCGATGCCGCGTACCTCGCCCACCAGCGGATGGGCACCGAGCTCGCCGAGTCCATCCTGCAGGCATGGCGACACCGCCCGGACATGACCGACGATGTCCTCCTCCTCGTAGATCGCGATTGCCTCGCGGGCGACGGCGGCCGACACCGGGTGGCCAGAATAGGTGAAGCTGAGCCCGAATGTGCCAACCCTGTCGCTTTCGTCGGCGATTGCCTCGAACACACGCTCATTCACCATCAGTGCGGAGATCGGGACGTATGCGCTCGACAGCCCCTTGGCGCAGACGATCATGTCTGGCTCGAGGTTCATCGTGGTCGTACCGAACATCTCACCTGTGCGGCCGAAGCCGGTAATCACCTCGTCGCACACCAGGAGAATGCCGTAGCGCTCGAGCACCTCCTGGACCTTCTCGAAATAGCCCGCCGGTGGCACGATCACGCCGCCGGAACCCATCACCGGCTCTGAAAAGAACGCAGCCACGGTTTCCGGTCCCTCGGCCACGATCAG
>Ga0326597_10002261_pt1 | contig 29026 bp, 25 predicted proteins | sample RVTome_12_FD_203789 | JGI IMG/M metagenome (GOLD analysis project Ga0326597, IMG submission 203789) | Soil microbial communities from uranium-contaminated site in the Upper Colorado River Basin, Wyoming, United States - RVT100D185 | ecosystem: Environmental > Terrestrial > Soil > Contaminated >... | reverse complement strand
AACGGTGCCTCGGCGGCGGGCGCGTTCAACACCAAGGACGTCGGCACGAACAAGCCGGTCGCCGTCGCGGGATTCACGGTCGGTGGCGCCGACGTCGGCGACTACACGCTCACGCAACCGACGGGGCTCACGGCGGACATCACCCCGGCGGCGCTGTTCTATCTGGCGAACGCAGCAAGCCGCGAGCGCGGGGATCCGAATGCGGTCTTCAGCGGCACGGTGGGCGGATTTGTGGGAGGTGAAACGCTCGCCACCGCGACCAGCGGGACGCTCGGCTTCACCAGTCCGGCCACCCGGACCTCGGCCGAGGGACAATACGCGATCAACGGCAGCGGTCTCACAGCATCGAACGGTAATTACACGTTCGCGCAGGCGCCGGGCAACGCGACGGCGCTGACGGTGGCTCCGCCCGTCAATTTCACATGGACGTTGGGTGGCGGTGGGGCATGGGAGACCGGTTCGAATTGGAACAAGGGCTTTGCTCCGGTAGACGGGGCGGTAGTGACGATTCCGAATCTCACGGGCTCGAATACAATCACGTATTCGACCGGAACGACGAGAGTAACGACCGTCACGAGCTTCGAGGGTTTGACGGTGGCGGGCGGAGCGCTCAACCTGGGAATGGCGGCGAGCGATGTCTCCACGTTCCAGCCCGGTGCGCCGCTCACCTTGTCAGGCGGCAGGCTCGGCGGATCCGGAACGGTGAACGTGCATACCGCCAATTGGAGCGGCGGCAGCCTTGCGGGCTCGGTGAATCTGGTCATGACCGGCGGCGGATTCAATTTTACGGGTAACGGCGCGCGCATTTTCAACGGGTCAACGCTATCGCTGAACGATCTCACGCTCGACGCGGGCAGTCTTACCCTGCAATCGGGCACACTGAACGCGTCCGGAACCACGACCATCGCGAGCGGCGCGACGATGGTCGCGCGGGGCGGCGCGTTCAATGCCACCGGCGGTGCCGGCGCTGTCAACGTCTCTGGCACGTTCGAGGCGGGCGGCAGCACGGTCACCGTTGGCGCGATGAACGTGCTCGCGGGTGGCATGCTGCGCGGCAGCGGCGCGGTCACGGGCAACGTCAACAACAGCGCCGGCACAGTCACACCCGGCACTTCGCTCGGGACCCTCACCATCGATGGCCACTACGTCCAGGGGACGAACGGCCGGCTCGGCATCGAGATCGGCGACATGGCCTCGGGGGCGAAGTTGGAGCAGCTGGTGGTGAACGGCAACGCGACGCTCGACGGCACGCTCGAGGTAGCGCTCGTCGGCGGCTACGTTCCGCTGCCGAACGATGCCTTCGCCATCGTACGGGCGAGGTCGGTCGGCGGAACGTTCGCCGCCATCAATTCCCCGGCCGCGCAGACGTTTGCGCCCCAGTATCTCGCGACGGCCGTCAATGCGCTGGCCGGCGCCCCGTCGTCGACGCCCACGGCGGCCAGAGGGACGGACCAGGCCTCGGTCAACAGCACGCAGCAGAGCACCAATTTCGAGCCGACCGCCACCAGCGGCACACCGGACGACACGTCGAACGAAAAAGAGGACAAACAGAAGAAAAAGCCGATTTGCACCGGCGGGGGCTCGCCCAGCGGGGCTGCTGCCGTAGTCTCGGGCGGCGGCTCGTCCGCCCGCTGCACCGCGCGCGGCTGCTACTGACCTCCAGCGCCGTTTCCAGCCGCGGTTGACCGGAATCAAGAGTCCAGTATAATCAGCAGCTTCGGATTTTTCCGAAGTTCCGAGTCTTCGGCTCACCACCACGAGTCCGCGGTTCCCAAGCGGGACCCGAATTCCAGAAACCGGAATCTGATCCTTGCCGCACCGCGCATCGCATCGCGGGCGGCTTAACCCATAAGGAGACAACTTGATGCGACATTACGAAATCGTTTTTATCGTCCATCCGGATCAGAGCGAGCAGGTGCCGGCGATGGTTGACCGCTATCGCCAGATGATCGCCGCCAAGAATGGCAAGATCCACCGGCTCGAGGACTGGGGCCGTCGCCAGCTCGCGTATCCAATCGAGAAAATGCACAAGGCACACTACGTGTTGATGAACATCGAGTGCGACAACGAGACGCTGGACGAGCTCGGGCACGCGTTCAAATTCAGCGATGCCGTGCTGCGGCATCTGATGATCAAGATGACCGAGGCCGTGACCTCGCCTTCGCCGATGATGAAGGAAGAGAAGTCGCGCTCGCTCAGCACCTCGGGCGACGAGGGCGTCAAGACAGCGCGCGCCGAAGAGCCCGCGGCAGAGGCCAAGGCATAGGTGCATTTCAACGCCGTTGCGCTCACAGGCCACTTGGCGGCGATCGAGCCGCTGCGCCGCACCCCCGCCGGCATTCCCTTGGTCAACTTCAAACTCGCGCACCAGTCGCGGCAGACCGAGGCCGGATTCAAGCGTCAGGTGGAATTCGAAATGAGCGGGGTTGCGGTAGGGGATACGGCGCTGGCAATCTCGCACATGCAGGCGGGGCAGGCGGTGCGCATCGAGGGCTTCCTCAACCGCAAGAACCGCATGAGCGCGCAACTGATACTACACGTCACGAATGCAGAACTATGGAAGGATACGGATCATGCCAAGACTGGGACCGAGCAGGGCTAGAGGGAAGGGCAAATTCAAGGGCAAGGGCAAGGGCGACCGCCGCGGCGGCCGCGGCGCGCTGTTCCGCCGCCGCAAGTTTTGCCGCTTCACCGCGGAAGGCATCAAGTGGGTCGACTACAAGGACATCGCCATCCTGAAAGATTTCATCAACGAGAACGGCAAGATCATCCCGGCACGCATCACCGGCACCAAGTCGCGCTACCAGCGCCAGTTGTCGGTTGCGATCGCGCGGGCTCGTTTTCTTGCGCTCATGCCGTACACCGATCTGCATTGATGGTAAGCAGCAACCCGGCAAACGGTAAGAAGAAAAGGCCTGTCGGCCAGTTGCCCGCTCACGGCTCGCCGCTTACCGCTCACCGCTCACCAGAGGACTGAAACATGCAAGTCATACTGCTGGAAAAAGTCGCGAACCTCGGCAGCTTGGGCGAGGTCGTGAAAGTGAAGGACGGATTTGCCCGCAACTTCCTGATCCCGCACGGCAAGGCGAAGCGCGCCACGGCGGCCAACATGGCCGAGTTCGAGACGCGCCGCGCCGAACTGGAGAACGTGCAGGGCGAAGCGCTCGCCAGGGCACAGGAGAAAGGCGCAAAGCTCGACGGTTACACGGCGCAGATCACGCAGAAGGCGGGCGTCGACGGCAAGCTCTTCGGCTCGGTGACCAACTACGACATCGCGGAAGCGCTCGCCAAGCAGGGCATTGAAGTGCACAAGGCGGAAATCCGCATGCCCCAGGGCCCGATCAAGATGGTCGGCGACCATCCGGTCAAGATCGCGCTGCACACCGACGTGGTGGTCACCGTCACCGTGTCGGTGGTGGGTGAGCCGTAAGCAGCGCGTCGAGGCCGCCGCTTAGTCGCTCATCCATAAAGACTTTTCCGGTGGGGCAAGAAAAGGCTGGCGACAGCCTTTTTTTTTCGTTACATTCGAGTCGTAACGCGGCGCGCCCGGCGTCCGAACGACTGATAAAATAACAATAAAACAAATAGTTATAACGAGAGACCCCGACACACATGATTCAAGTCGTCACCCCGATTGCCAAGGACGCCCAACTCGAAGCCGCGCGCGTGCCGCCGCAATCGGTCGAAGCCGAGCAGTCGGTGCTGGGCGGATTGCTGCTCGACAACGGCGCGTGGGACAAGATCGGCGACGTCCTCACCGAGCAGGACTTCTACCGCGCGGATCACCGTTTGCTGTTTCAGCATATCGCGCAGCTGATCGAGAACAACAAGCCTGCCGACGCGCTGACCGTTTGCGAGAGCCTCGAGTTGAGCGGCAAACTCGCCGAGGTCGGCGGCCAGCCGTACCTGCGCTCGCTCGCGTTGAATACCCCGAGCGCGGCCAATATCCGACGCTACGCAGAAATCGTGCGTGAGCGCGCGATCATGCGCAGTCTCGCCTCGATCGGCACCGAAATCGCCGACGCCGCCTACAATCCTATGGGCAAGGACGCGCGCGCGCTGATTGACGAGGCCGAGGCCAAGGTGTTCAGGATCGCGGAGGCCGGCGCCAAGGCGCGTCAGGGCTTTGTCAAGATCGACCCTCTATTGACCGAGACGGTCGAGCGCATCGACCTGCTTTACAGCCGCGAGAACAAGAACGACGTGATCGGGCTCGCGAGCGGCTTCGTCGACCTCGACCGCATCACCTCGGGGCTGCAGGGTGGAGATCTTATCATCATTGCCGCGCGGCCCTCGATGGGCAAGACCACGCTCGCCATGAATATCGTCGAGCATGCGGCGCTGGTCGACAAAAAGGCGGTCGCCGTATTCAGCATGGAGATGTCGGGCACGCAGCTCTCGATGCGGATGATCGGCTCGGTCGGGCGCGTCGACCAGCACGAGCTGAGGACTGGCACGTTCAAGGAGGACGACTGGTCGCGGCTTGTCGACGCGGTGGGGAAGCTGAACGAGGCGCAGATCTACATCGATGACGCGGCGGGCCTGAACGCGCTCGAAGTACGCTCGCGCGCGCGGCGGTTGCACCGCCAGTGCGCCGAGCTGGGTGGTCTTTCCCTGATTGTGGTCGACTACCTGCAGTTGATGTCCGCGAGCCGCGGCGGGCGCGAGGAGAATCGCGCCACCGAGATCGCCGAGATCTCGCGCTCGCTGAAGGGGCTTGCGAAGGAACTCAAAGTGCCGGTTGTGGCACTATCTCAGCTGAACCGCAGCGTGGAATCGCGCACCGACAAGCGGCCGATGATGTCTGACCTGCGAGAATCCGGCGCGATCGAGCAGGACGCCGACATCATACTGTTCATCTACCGCGACGAGGTCTACAACCCCGACACGCAGAAGCGCGGCGTCGCCGAGATCATCGTCGCAAAGCAGCGCAACGGCCCGACCGGTACTGTCAATCTTACCTTCGTCGGCAAGCACACCCGCTTCGAGAATTACGCTGATCCCGGCCGGTCCTAGGCCTGTACGTCCTGTCGATTGCGTCTTACAACGCTTCTGACGCGTAATCGGCGAGCCGCGAGCGCTCCCCGCGCGTGAGCGTCACGTGGCCGCTGTGCGCCCAGCCCTTCATGCGGTCCACCACGTAGGTCAACCCCGAGCTGCCCTCGGTGAGATAGGGCGTATCGATCTGCGCGATGTTGCCGAGGCACACCACCTTGGTGCCGGGCCCGGCGCGCGTGATCAGCGTCTTCATCTGCTTCGGCGTCAGGTTCTGCGCCTCGTCGATGATCAGAAACTTGTTGATGAAGGTGCGCCCGCGCATGAAGTTGAGCGATTTGACCTTGATGCGTGAGCGCATGAGATCGCGCGTTGCGGCGCGGCCCCACTCGCCGGCCTCGTCGTCGGTCTTGTTGAGCACATCGAGATTGTCCTCGAGTGCGCCCATCCACGGCGTCATCTTCTCCTCCTCGGTCCCGGGCAAAAAGCCGATGTCCTCGCCCACCGGCACCGTCACCCGCGTCATGATGATCTCCGAGTAGGTCTTGAGCTCGAGCGTCTGCGTGAGCCCGGCGGCGAGCGTCAATAGGGTCTTGCCGCTGCCCGCCTGTCCGAGCAGCGTAATGAAATCCACGTCCGGGTTCATCAGCACGTTGAGCGCGAAGTTCTGGTCACGGTTGCGGGCGGCGACACCCCACACGCTGTTACGGCTATGAGTGTAGTCGCGCAGCGTCTGCAGGATCGCGGTCTTGCCGCTCACTTCCTTCACCTGCGCGTAGAACGGCTTTTCTTCCTCGAGATAGACGAACTGGTTCACCAGCAGGCTCGGGCAGATCGGCCCGCGCACGCGGTAAAAGGTCTGGCCGTGCTGCTGCCACGATTCCATGTCCTTGCCGTGCTTGTCCCAGAAATCGGCCGGCAGCGACCGCGTGCCGGTGTACAGGAGATCGGTGTCTTCGAGCACCTTGTCGTTGAAGTAATCCTCGGCGGCGAGCCCCAGCGCGCGCGCCTTGATGCGCATGTTGATGTCCTTGGTGACCAGGATCACCTCGCGCTGGGGATGGACGTCCTGCAGGTGCTTCACCACGCCGATGATCTGGTTGTCCGACTTGCCGCTCGCGAGCCGCGCCGGCAGCTCGCCGGTGATCGCTTCGGTCTGGAGATACAGCCGCCCGCTCGCGCGCTTGTCGCCGAAGGCGTCGAGCCCGATACCGTCGGGGATGCTCGTGTCAGTGTGGCTGATCAGCTCGTCGAGATAGCGGCTCGCCTGGCGCGCGTTACGCGAGACTTCCGACACCCCTTTCTTGTTGTTGTCGAGCTCCTCGAGAGTGGCCATCGGGATGTAGACGTCGTGCTCCTCGAAGCGGAAGAGGCTGGTGGGATCGTGCATCAGCACGTTCGTGTCGAGCACGAACAGGCGGGCGGAGGCGGGAAAGCGCGAGACGTTAGACGCGGGCTTGCGTTGGATCATGGATCTCCCTGCGATGAGAACCCGTTGCCGGCAATTTGGTGATGGGTCACACGCTTCGGGTGCCTGTGATCACGTATTCCCCATTACGCATCACCCGGCTTCTGCACCGTCCTGACGATTTCCAGCACCTCCGCGGCGTGTCCGGGCACCTTGACGCCGCGCCACTCGCGGCGCACGATGCCGTGCGCATCGATCACGAAAGTGCTGCGCTCGATGCCGCGCACTTTCTTGCCAAACATGTTTTTCATCTTGATGACATCGAACAGGCGGCAGGCCGTCTCGTCGCTGTCGGAGAGCAAGTCGAACGGGAATCCCATCTTGGCCTTGAAGTTCTCGTGCGACTTGAGGCTGTCGCGCGAAACGCCGTAGATCTCGCAGCCCGCCTGGGTAAATTGCGCGTGCAGCGCGCTGAACTGCTGGCCTTCGGCGGTGCAGCCGGGAGTGTTGTCTTTGGGGTAGAAGTAGAGGACGAGGCACTTGCCTCGTGCGCGGGACAGGCTGAACGTTTTGCCGCCGGTAGCGGGAAGGTCGAACTCCGGTGCTGGTCGATCTGGCATTCGGTGGCGCAGTTCCTTCTTTGCAGCTTCTTTGGGCATCTTGAACGAAACGGCGGCGCAACGCAAGGCCCACGCGGCTATGAGAGGAATTCCTTTCCCTGCAGGGCGAGCGGAGCGCGCCCGCCCTCGACCGCGCCCAGCGTCACCACGTGGCGCGGCAAGTGGGCAACGTCGATGCCATCGGCGTAGGCGGCCAGCGCGACCGGCTGATGACCCTGGTCGAGCAGCCCGGCGAGCAGCCGCTCGAACGTCCTCGCCCGTTTCACGCCCTCGAGCCTGGCATTCGCGCTGTAGACGTGGCCGGCCGCCGCCGGTGCGGCCGAGCGCGCGAGCAGCCGAGCGAGCGCGTCGTCGATGTTGTGGCCTTCGACGGCCAGGGATTCCGTCAACGTCGGCAGCGTGGTCGGCACCTGCGGGCAGGCGACGAGCTCGGCGTCGCACACCGGCACGAAAGGCCTCGTGCCCCGCGTGTCCGAGGCGTAGTAGAACCCCAGCCGCTGGGTGAGCCGGAACGCGTGCCGGCTCATCTGCCACCCGGCGGCGCCGTGCGCGGTCGGTGCGGCGCGCGCGATCTCGGTGAAGCGCTCGCAGCCGCGTTCCATGGCGCGGCGCGTCCAGTCCGCGTCGCCGCGCGCCGCCCGCGCCGCCCAGCGCGCGCCGTCGAAGGCGAGCAGTGCCGCCTCGCAGCCCGCATCGCGCACGCGCTGAATCAGCGTCGCGCACTGACTGCCGAGATCCGCGCCGGGCAGCCACGGCACCCCGAAAAGATGCGCCGGCCCGACGTTGAAGAAGAAGGTCGCGGTGGCGCGCGCCGCGCCAAGCAGGTCAAGCAGGCGCGGCACGCCGTCGCGCGCGCCCCGTGCGTCGGCGACCTCGATGCGAAGACCCAGCTTCATGTGCTCGTGAGGAGTGAGGTGTCGGGGGTTAACATTGAGCGAGCAGTCAGAGGCACTAGCAAGAACAAATTCACCGCCAAGATGGCATAAACGCCTCCCACTCCCTCCGGGGGGCGCCCATGCCATCTTGATGAGAAAAGTGGGGGTTGGGCGAAATGGGGAGGGGCTCCCGCAATCCTGACGGCACCGAAGTGCCAAGAGTGGTAACGCATCGACTCAACGAAAAGGGGACCCCTCACGGGTTTGCGCAGGCTGACTGACCAAGTTATAAGACGGCAGCCCTTGCCGCTCTGTCAGCACCGAGAGAATCACTTGCCAAACGGGAGGCATCTTGGCGGTTCAAAATCGCTTCTACGCTTCACGGCTTACTCCTTGCGCATTTCAGATGCCGCGCATTGGCGCGCGAGGGCCTTGAACGCGGCATCGTCGGTCGAGTCGAGCTCCAGCTCGAGGGCGTGCGCAAGCGCGGGATAATGCTTGAGCGTCGAGCGGGCGTAGGCCGGGTCGTAATGCTTCACGAGCAGCGTCTCGGTGAGCTCGTCCCAGCGCCCGGCCTGGGCGAGCGCTTTCCACTCCTCGATCGCGGCATGGCCGTGCAGGCCGGTCAGGCAGTCGAGCTTCTCGCCCAGCGCCGCGGCATTGCCGATGAAATGCGCGTACTCTTCCTTCAGCATCGCCACACGCAGGGCGACCGGCGCTTCCAGCTGAACGCAGCTGCTGGTCCACATGGCGTCGATCAGTGCTTCGGGCACGCGCAGGTTGCCGATCTTCTTGCTCTCGGCCTCGACGTATACCGGCCGCGCCGGGTCGAAGCCCGTCAAGGCACGCCAGACCTGGCTCTCAAACATTTTCTGAGACGGCTGCGGCGCATCCGGAAGATTGCCGAGCACCGAGCCGCGGTGCGCGGCGAGCGCCTCGAGATCGAGCACCTGGCCACCGGCGGCATCGAGCGCGCGCAGCAGCCGGCTTTTGCCGGTGCCGGTCAGGCCGCACACCGCGCGCCAGGTGAAGCGCGCGGGCAGCACCGCAAGATCGGCGAGCACCGCGCGGCGGTACGCCTTGTAGCCGCCGTCGAGCTGCGCAACGCGCCAGCCGACCTGGTGCAGCACGTGCGCGAGCGCGCCGCTGCGGGTGCCGCCCCGCCAGCAGTACACCAGCGGCTGCCAGCCGCGCGGCCGGTCGTGGAAGCGCTCACGCAGGTGGCGGGCGATGTTGGCGCTGACCAGCGCGGCGCCGACCTTCTTCGCCTCAAAAGGTGAGACCCGCTTGTACAACGTGCCGACGCGCGCGCGCTCCGCGTCGTCGAGCACCGGGCAGCTGACCGCTCCGGGAATGTGGTCTTCGGCGAATTCGCCCTCGGAGCGCACGTCGATTACCTCGTCAAATTCGGCGAGTTGTGCTACGTTTATCACCGCAGGGCTCCGGCGTGGCGCGGGCGTGGCGTGCGCCGGCGGCGGGGTCCCGGTCGTGCGGCGGTGCGGATCTGTTTTTGCCAGCATCGCGCATAGTGTAAGGTAAAAACGCGCCGCGCATGGAATGGCGCGACTTGCCCCGATCATGAACAAGCCCGTCGAAACTACCCCGGTCCGGCTCACCCAGTTCTCACACGGCGGCGGCTGAGGCTGCAAGCTTGCGCCAGCGTTGCTGAGCGACATACTGGGCCAGTCTCCGCTTGCCAGCGCGTTTCCGAACCTGTTGGTGGGCAACGAGTCGAGCGACGACGCCGCGGTCTACCGCGTCAACGAGACGCAGGCGATCGTGGCGACGACGGACTTCTTCATGCCGATCGTCGACGACCCGTACGACTTTGGCCGCATCGCTGCGACCAATTCGATTTCGGATGTCTACGCGATGGGAGCGAAGCCGTTCATGGCGCTCGCGCTGCTCGGCGTGCCGGTGGGCAAGCTTCCGACCGAGGCGATCCGGCAAATCGTCGCCGGCGGCGAGGCGGTCTGCGAATCGGTCGGCATTCCGATCGCGGGCGGGCATTCCATCGACTCGCCCGAGCCGATCTACGGGTTGGTTGCGCTCGGACTCATGCACCCGGACAATGTCAAGCGCAACGACCGGGCGCGCGCCGGCGACGTGCTGATCCTGGGCAAGGGCCTGGGCGTCGGTATCATGAGCGCCGCGTTGAAAAAAGGCGAGCTGCGCGAGAAGGCGTACCGGCAGATGGTGGAGAGTGCGACCCAGCTCAATACGCCGGGCATACCGCTCGCGGAGATGTCGGGCGTGCATGCGCTGACCGACGTGACGGGATTCGGGCTGCTCGGCCACTTGATCGAGATGTCGCGCGGCTCCAAGCTGCGCGCGCGGCTGCGTCTCGCCGACGTGCCGATCCTGTCAGCCGCGAGCCATCTCGCACAGCAGGGCTACGCCACCGGCGCGTCCGACCGCAACTGGGAGAGCTACCGGGACGCGGTCGCGCTGCCGGCGGCCACGCCGGACTGGCAGCGCAAGCTGCTCACGGATCCGCAGACCAGCGGCGGGCTGCTGGTTTCGTGCGACCGGTCTATTGCGCCCGCAGTTCTCGCGGTGTTCAGGGAACACGGCTTCCATCACGCGGCTCCGATCGGCGAGTTCGAGGCCGGCGCGCCGGGAATCGTCGCGAGCTGAGCGCCGCGGGCTGCCGCAGGAACTCACAGCCACTTGCCTTGCAGATATTATCTTGCTGCTCCTGGATGCGGGGGGAGCCCCGCGCATGGGGCGGAACTTCTCGCGCCGCGCGTGGCCCTATGCGGGGAGCGATCGCGCGGCGCGAGCCTACTTAAACAGCGGCGCGAGTATCGGCCAGACGTTTCCCAGGATGATTGGCTGGGCGGCCGCAGTCGGATGCAACTGGTCGTCCAGAAACAGGTCGCGATTGTCGGCGACGCCATCCAGCAGGAACGGCAGAAACGCGGTCCGGTAGCGCTGTGCGACGGCAGTGAAGGCGCCTTCGAATTCGCGCGCGTAGGTCGGGCCGTAGTTGGGCGGCACCTTCATTCCCGCCACCAGCACCCGGGCGCCATGTTTCTGCGCCGCCTCGACCATCAGGGCGAGATTGCGCCGCAGGTCGGCCGCCGGCAGCCCGCGCAGCCCGTCGTTGGCGCCGAGCGCGAGGATCACCACGCGCGGGCGGTACTGGGCGAGCGCGGCGGGCAGGCGCGCTGCGCCGCCGGCGCTGGTCTCGCCCGAGATGCTGGCGTTGACCACTTGCCAGCCGGGCCTCTCGCGCTTGAGGCGCCGCTCGAGCTGGGTGACCCAACCCGCGTCGCGGCTGATGCCGTAGGCTGCCGACAGGCTGTCGCCGAATACGAGCAGCGTGCCGGCGGCGAGCGCCGGTGTGCTTGCGAGGGATATGAGTGATGCGAGTACGAGACGAATGAACGACATGGCGATCATCGAGGCGCGCGGCCTGACGAAACAGGTGAAAAGCGGCGAGAGCATGCTCACTATTTTGCACGATGTCGATCTCGCGGTGCAGCCCGCCGAGGCGATTGCGGTCGTGGGCGCGTCCGGCTCGGGCAAGACGACGCTGCTGTCGCTGCTCGCCGGGCTCGACACGCCGACCGCGGGCGAGGTGCGCGTCGACGGCGCGGATCTCTTCGCGCTCGATGAGGACGGGCGCGCCGCGGTACGCGCGCGGCTGATCGGGTTCGTGTTCCAGTCATTTCAGCTGATGCCCGCGTTCACCGCGCTGGAGAACGTGATGCTGCCGCTCGAGCTCGCCGAGAGCGGGGATGCACGTGGCCTCGCGGCGACGATGCTCGAGCGCGTGGGGCTTGCCGCGCGAACCAACCATTATCCGAAGCACCTGTCGGGGGGCGAACAGCAGCGCGTGGCGCTCGCGCGCGCTTTCGTGGGCCGGCCCAAGATCCTGCTCGCGGACGAGCCCACCGGCAGCCTCGACGCGGCCAGCGGCGCTGAGGTGATCGATCTTATGTTCGATCTCAACTCCCAGTTCGGCACGACGCTGGTGCTGGTCACGCACGACGAGCTGCTCGCCGCGCGCTGCACCCGCATGGTACGGCTCGCCGGCGGCGGGATCCTGGATTAGGGCGCGATGGGCGCGCGCAATCTGCTTCGTTTCACCGCAGGAATGCTCGCGCGCGATTTTCGGGCCGGCGAGCTGCGCGTGCTGGCCGTTGCGCTGCTGGTAGCGGTCGCATCGGTCACCAGCGTCTCGTTTTTCGCCGACCGCCTGAAGCAGACACTGAATCGCGAGGCGCACCAGTTGCTGGGCGGGGACATGATGCTGGTCTCGGACCACCCGTGGGCGCCGGGTATCGTGGAAGAGATCAAGCGGCGCGGCCTGCGCCAGGCGACAAGCGTTGCGTTCATCAGCATCGCGCATGTCGACGGGCTCTCCCAGCTCGCAGGGGTGAAAGCCGTCGCGCCGGGCTACCCGCTGCGCGGCACGATGCGCGTCGCCGGCGGCCTGAACCACCCGGATGCCGCGACCCGCGCCGTTCCCGCGCGGGGTGAAGTCTGGCTCGACGAGCGGCTCACGTCGGCGCTGGCGGCGCAGGTCGGCACGGCAGTCCGGCTGGGCGGGGCAACGTTCCGGGTCGGCGCGGTGCTCACGCTCGAGCCTGAGCGCGGCGCCTCCTTCTTCAACATTGCGCCGCGCCTGATGATGAACGCCGCTGACCTGCCCGCGACCGGTCTCATCCAGCCCGGCAGCCGCATTCGCCATCGGCTGTATGCCGCCGGCGAGCCCGCGCGCGTCGCCGCTTTCGAGCGCTGGATCGAGCCGAGGCTCGAGCGCGGGCAGCGCGCCGAGACCCTGGAGAACGCGCGCCCCGAGGTGCGCGTGCTGCTCGAACGCGCGGAGCAGTTTCTCGGGCTCACCGCCGCGCTCGCAGTGGTGCTGGCGGGCATCGCGGTCGCGCTCGCCACGCGCCGCTTCGTCGAGCGCCACCTCGACGGGCTCGCGGTGATGCGCTGTCTCGGCGCGACCCAGGCGATGCTGCTGCGCGGCTACTTGATCGAGTTTCTGCTGCTCGGCGCCGTGGTGGTCGCGGCCGGTTGCGCGTTGGGCTGGCTCGCGCACCTGGCGCTCGTGCACTGGCTGGCGCAGTTCGTTGGCGCCGAACTGCCCGCCGCGAGCGCGCTGCCCGCATTGCAGGGGTTCCTGGTCGGTTTCGTGCTGCTCGTCGGCTTCGCCGCACCGCCGCTCCTGCAGGTGAAGGACGTGCCCGCGGTGCGCGTCATCCGCCGTGAGTCGGGGCCGCCGCGGGTGAGCGCGCTCGCCACCTACGGCGCGGGGTTCGCCGCCGCAGCGGCGCTGCTGGTGTGGCAGGCGGGCGATGCAAAGCTCGGCTTCGCCGTGATCGGCGGTTTCGCGGGCGCCGGCGCGGCCTTCGTTGGGCTGGGCTGGCTCGCGGTGCGCGCGACCGGCGGGCTCGGCCGTTTTCGCGGGATCGCGCTGCGCTACGGGGTGGCGAGCCTGCGCCGGCGCAGCTTCGCGAGCGCGCTGCAGATCGCGAGCCTTGCGCTGGGGCTGACGGCGATCCTGCTGCTCACCGTGACACGGGCCGATCTCGTTTCAGCCTGGCGGCGCGCTTCGCCGCCGGACGCACCGAACCGCTTCGTGCTCGGCATTCAGCCCGAGCAGCTCGCCGCGGTGAAGCAGCACTTTGCGGACAGCGGGGTGCCGCCGCCGGACATTTATCCGATGGTGCGCGGGCGCCTGACGACGGTGAACGGCCGGAGCGTGAGCGGCGACGATTTCGACAGCCAGCGCACGCGGCGTATGGTCGAGCGCGAGTTCAATCTGTCGTGGATGGACGAGCGGCCGGCGCACAACGACATCGTCGCCGGGCGCTGGTGGGGCGCCGGCGCGGGCGCCGAGTTCTCGGTGGAGGAAGGCATCGCGGGACGGCTCGGGCTCACGCTCGGGGACGAGATCACCTACACCGTGGCGGGCGAGGCGCTGACCGGGCGCATCACCAGCCTGAGGCGCCTGCAGTGGGACTCGATGAAGGTCAATTTCTTCGTCGTCGCGCCGCCGGGCATGCTGGCGCGCTACCCGGCGAGCTACATCACCAGCTTCCGCGTCGCACCCGAGCAGGAGCCGCTGATGAACGCGCTGACGCAGCGCTTTCCCAACCTGACGGTGGTCGATGTCTCGGCGGTGCTGCGCCAGTTCCAGGCCGTGCTCGACCAGGTCGTTGCCGCCGTGCAGTTCGTGTTTCTGTTCGCGGTCGCGGCCGGGCTCGTTGTGCTCTACGCGGCGCTCGCCGCCACCGAGGACGAGCGCCGGCGCGAGGCGGCGCTGCTGCGCTCGCTCGGCGCGCTCAAGCGGCAGGTGCGCGCGGCTTACCGCGTCGAGTTCCTGCTGCTCGGGCTCGTCGCGGGCCTGCTCGGCGCGATAGCCGCCACCGCCATCGGCGAGCTGCTGGCCTACCGTGTCTTCCGCCTCAACATCCAGCCCAACTACTGGCTCGCGGCACTCGGCCCCGCCGCCGGGGTGGCGCTCGTCATGGCGAGCGCCGCGCTCGGCCTGCGCAGGACGTTTTCAAGCCCGCCGTCGGTGACGCTGCGCGAGGCCGGCTGAGCGCGCCTGCGGTATACTTCACCATGGTCGCGGGAGAGTAATGCTCGAGGTTGCCTATGCGCTAGTTGCGTTGCTCGTCGCGGTCGCCATCGTGGTGATGATCGCGCGCCTCGGTGCGCAGTCCCGCGCGCAGCGGGAGCGGGCCGACCAGCTCGCGGCCGCGCTGGAGCAGAAGCACCGCGCGATGCTGACCGACCTGCACGAAGGCCTCACCCGGCAGACCGAGCGCATCGCCTCCACCCTCACCGAATCCTCCGACCGGCTGCGCCACATCACCTCGCAGGAGTTGACGCAAACGCGCGATGCAATGCAGGCGCTCAAGCTCGCGCTCTCCGAGAGCCTGGGCGATAGCCGTGAAGCGATGATCCAGCGGCTCGCCGACACCACGCAGTCGCTCAACGCCAAGATCGACGAGCGACTCGCCGAGATCGGGGGGCGGGTGAACGAGCGTCTCGACGAGGGCTTCAAGAAGACCAACGAGACCTTCCTCAACGTCATGACGCGGCTCGCCACCATCGACGAGGCGCAGAAGAAGATCGAGAGCCTGACCGGAAGCGTGGTGAGCTTGCAGGAGCTGCTCGGCGACAAGCGCGCGCGCGGCGCCTTCGGCGAGGTGCAGCTCGAGGCCCTGGTACGCAACGTGCTGCCGGCGAGCGCCTTCGAGATGCAGGCGACGCTCTCCAACGGCACGCGCGTGGACTGCGTGCTGAAGCTGCCGCCGCCGACCGGCAAGGTCGCGGTCGACTCCAAGTTCCCGCTCGAGAACTTCAACCGCATGCTCGATCCGGAAGCGAACGACGTCGACCGCGCGCTCGCGCAAAAGCAGTTCCGGCAGGACATCAAACGGCACGTCGACGCCATCGCCGGCAAGTACATCATCGCGGGCGAGACCTCCGATGGCGCGGTGATGTTCGTGCCGGCGGAGGCGGTGTTTGCCGAGATTCACGCCTACCACGCCGAGGTGGTCGAGCACGCGATGGCGAAGCGCGTCTGGATCGTGTCGCCGACGACGCTGATGGCGGTGCTCAATACGGCCCGCGCGGTGCTGAAGGACGTTGAAACGCGCCAGCAGATCCACGTCATCAAGGACGCACTTTCGCGCCTCGCAGTGGAGTTCGGCCGCTTCGACGAGCGCATGCGCGACCTCGCGCGGCACATCCGCCAGGCGCACGAGGACGTGGAGAAGGTCCAGATGACGAGCAGCAAGATCTCACAGCGCTTCGCGCAAATTGAAGGTGTCGAGCTCGGCGAGCCCGAGGCCTCCGACCCCAAGGCGGTGGAGTTCCGCGAGGAGAAGAGCAAGGGATGATCCCCCCGCGCCTCGAGCGAAGGATCTTCCGGATTGGCGGTGGCTGATGCGGTGGTTCACCGGCTGGCGGCGCGCGCGCATCCTGAAGCGGGCGGCGCTGGACGAGCGCTCGTGGCGCGCAGGTGCGCTGCGCTATCCGTTTATCGCCGCGCTTCCCCCGGCCGAGGCGGCCCGGCTGCGCGACTGGGTGGTGCTGTTCCTGCACGAGAAGGCGGTCCACGGGGCGGGCGGGCTCGAGCTGCGTGACGAAATGCGTGTCGCGATCGCGGCGCAGGCGTGTATGCTGATTTGCAACCTCGATCTCGACTGGTATCGCGGCTGGCACGAGGTGATTGTTTACCCGGATGAGTTCGTGGCGGAATATGAGTATGTCGACGAAGACGGGGTCGCGCACGTTGTACGGGAACCGATGTCCGGCGAGTCCTGGCAGCAGGGGCCGGTCATTCTATCCTGGGCCGATACCGAGGAAGGCGCGCAGGGAACGGGGTACAACGTGGTCATTCACGAGTTCGCGCACAAGCTCGACATGGTGAATGGCGGTGCCAACGGCTTCCCGCCGCTGCACGCCGGAATGGATCCGCGCCGCTGGTCGCAGGTGTTCGAGGCGGCCTACGGCGATTTCTGCCGTCGCGTGGAAGCGGGCGAGCATACCGAGATCGATCCCTACGCCGCGGAGCATCCGTCCGAGTTCTTCGCGGTGCTGAGTGAAGCGTTCTTCGATACCCCGTTCGCGGTGCTCGCCCAGTATCCCGAGGTCTACCGCGAGCTCGCGAGCTTCTACCGCCAGGATCCCGCGCAGCGGCTCGCGGCCGCGGGGGCGTCAGACGGAGCGCTGCCGTGAGAAATTTCCTCGAGGACATGGCGGCCAAGACTAGTCGCGTGCTGCCGATCGGATTCGGCGTGCTGCTCGCGGCGATCCTGGCGGTGACCGTGCTGGGCGTCGTGGTGGCGAACCTGGAAAAAGGAAGCGACGCCGTCGACACGGTGCGCGGCCTGCTGATGCTCACCGTCGTGCTCGGCACCCTGGGGCTCGTGGTTGGCGGCACGATCGCTGTGATGGTGACGCGCCAGGTGATGCGCACCGAGACCGCGCTGCAGGTGGAGAAGGAGTTGGCCCAGGTCACGCTCGACTCGATTGGCGACGGAGTTATCACCACCAACGCCGCGGGCCAGGTCGAGTATCTCAATCCGGTGGCCGAACAGTACACCGGCTGGCGCACGGAGGAGGCGCGCGGCCGGCCGCTCGCGGAAATTTACCGCATCGTGGACGAGAGGAGCGGCAAGCCGGTCGACCCGGTGCTGCACGCCTCGGCGGGCGGCGGCACGGCCGATGAATCGAGCGCAAACTCGGTGCGGCTCATCGACCGCAGCGGCCGTGAATGCCCGGTGCGTTTTTCCCAGGCGCCGATCCGCGACCGCGACGGTGGGCTGCTCGGCACGATCGTCGTATTCCACGACGTGAGCCAGATCCAGGCGATGGCGCAGCAGCTCCTGTGGCAGGCGAGCCACGATGCGCTGACCGGGCTCGTCAACCGCCGCGAATTCGAGCGTCGGCTGACTGAGCTGATCGAGACCGCCAAGTCGAAGGGCCGCGAGCACGCCATGCTGTTCATGGATCTCGACGGCTTCAAGGCGGTGAACGACACCTGCGGCCATGGCGCGGGCGACGAGCTGCTGCGGCAGCTCACCACGGTCATGCTCTCGGGCATGCGCGGCAGCGACACGCTGGCGCGCCTCGGCGGCGACGAGTTCGGCGTGCTGCTCGAGTCGTGCCCGGTGGAGCAGGCGGTGAGGATCGCCAACGCGATGCGCGAGACGGTGCGCGAGTTCCGCTTCGTGTGGGAGGACAAAACTTTCAGCGTCGGCATGAGCATCGGGCTCGTGCCGGTGAACGCGGAGAGCGGGGACATGAACCGCGTGCTCACCACCGCCGACGCGTGCTGCTACGAGGCGAAGAACAAGGGCCGCGACCGGGTGCAGGTCTATCGCAGCGGCGAGCGCGAGCTCTCCGGCAAGCACAGCGAGCTGCAGGTGGTCTCGCAGATCAACCGCGCCTTCGAGCAGGGACAGTTCCGCCTCTACCGCCAGCGCATCGCCGGGCTCGATGCCGCGGCGGGGAGCGCGCCACATTACGAGGTGCTGGTGCGCATGATCGACGCCGGGGGCAACCTCGTGCCGGCAACGGGCTTCATGCCCGCCGCCGAGCGCTACAACCTGCTCACCTCGATCGAGCGCTGGGTGGTGAGCTCGCTGGTCGAGTTCCTGCACCAGCAATGGAGCGTGGGCGCCATCCCGCGCGACCGGCACGGCGCCGATCGCGGCTTCTATTCGGTCAACATCTCGGGCGCCAGCTTGAACGACAAGAGCTTTCCCGACTTCCTGCGCAATCTCCTTACGCGCTATCAGCTGCCGCACGGGCTGCTGTGCATCGAGATCACCGAGACCACCGCCATCTCCAACCTGACCAAGGCGGCCGAGCTGATCCACGAGTTGAAGGGCATGGGCTGCCGCTTCGCGCTCGACGACTTTGGCACCGGCATGTCGTCCTTCGTGTACCTTAAATACCTGCCGGTGGACTACCTCAAAATCGCCGGGGTGTTCATCAAGGACATGATGACCGACCCGATGGACTACGCTATCGTCGACTCGATCAACCGCATCAGCCACATCCTGGGCATGCAGACGGTGGCCGAGTCGGTAGAGGACGCGGACACGCTCGCGCGGCTGACGGCGCTCAAGGTCGACTACGCGCAGGGCTATTTTATCGGCGAGCCGGAGGCGCTCACCGCCGAAGTGGCGCCGCTGGAGTCGGCGGCCTCCGGATGATTCACCAAAAGCAGTGAACGAAACAGCGATCAAAGCAAAACCGCCCGCGGCGGTCACGGGCGTCGTTCTCGCCGGGGGCCAGGGCCGGCGCATGGGCAGCGTCGACAAAGGGCTGACGCTGCTGCGCGGCAAGCCGATGGTCGAGTGGGTCGTCGAGCGCTTTGCCCCGCAGGTAGCCGAAGTGATCGTCAATGCCAACCAGAATGTCGAGCAATATCGAAGACTGGGATTCCGGGTCGCGAGCGACTCGATCGGCGGCTTCGCAGGTCCCTTGGCCGGCCTCCAGCGCGGGCTCGCCGAAGCGCGTCACGAACTCGTCGCCACCGTACCGTGCGACTCGCCGTTCCTTCCCAAGGATCTCATCGTGCGGCTTTACGCCGCGCTCGGTCGCGAGGCCGCCGAAGTCGCGGTCGCGAAGACCGGCGACCAGCCGCACCCGGTGTTCTGTCTGGTGCGTCGCCAGGTGCTCCCGGGTCTCACCGCGTTCCTCGAAGAGGGCGGGCGCAAGATCGACGCGTGGTACGCGAGCCTCAGGGTGGTCGAGGTGTCGTTCGACGATCAGCCCGAGGCGTTCAGCAACATCAATACTCCGGAGGAGTTGCGGGCGTTCGAAGCGCAGTCAAAACGGCAAGCAGTAAGCCGTGAGCAGTGACTCGCGACGACCCACCGCCCACCGTTCACGGGGGTCAAGCCACCATGGTCGGCATCGTCGTCTTGACGAAGCGGCGTTTCCCGGTGAACAGGAGGTAGTGTTTGTTGACCGCGCGTCCGAGCATGGTGATGCCGACCTTGTTTGCCACCTGGTAGCCCATCTCGGTCAACCCCGAGCGCGACACCAGGAACGGGATCCGCATCTGCGCCGCCTTGATCACCATCTCCGAGGTGAGCCGCCCGGTGGTGTAGAAGATCTTGTCCGAGCCGTCCACGTGGTCGAGCCACATCTGCCCGGCAATGGCGTCGACCGCGTTGTGGCGGCCCACGTCCTCGACGAAGTAGATGATCTCGCCGCCGTCCGCGAGCGCGCAGCCGTGCACCGCGCCGGCGCTCTTGTAGATGGTCTCGTGGCGGCGCACCGCGTCGAGCAGCGCGTAGAGCGTTTCCTCGGAGAGGGCGACGTCGTCCCGCAGTTCGATCGCGTCGATCTCCTCCATGAGGTCGCCGAACACCGTGCCCTGGCCGCACCCCGTGGTGACGGTGCGCTTCTTCATGCGCGCGCCAAGTCCCTTGATGCCCTTGCGCGTGGTGACCACCACCGAGTCGGTCTCCCAGTCCACCTGCACTTCGGCGATCTCCTCGATCGAGCGCGCGAGCCGCTGGTTGCGCAGGTAGCCGATCGCCAGGGCTTCGGGCGACTGGCCGAGCGTCATCAGCGTCACCACCTCGCGCTTGTCGACGTAGAGCGTCAGCGGATGCTCGCCCGCGATCGGCGTGGCGAGCGCCTCGCCGCGCTCGTTCAGCGCCTCGACCTCGAAGGTCAGGGGGCGCGACGCCTGGGTAATCTTGGGACGGTACATCCTAAGGGCGAATGATGAATGGTGAATGATGAATGATGAGCGTAACAGCCCGCGAGTTTTCGCGGAAATCCGATTCGCCGGGCGCGCCACCGGCGCTGTGCGCCCATCCAGCGCCGAGGTTTTCATTCATCATTCATCATTCCGCGTTCATCGTTCCGAGGCGGCGCTAGCCGCCGATGTAGGACATCTCGATCTTTTTCACCGGAATGGTGTTGCCGCTGCGAATCTCCGAGTAGCGGTCCTCGCGCGCGGTCCACACCCGGCGGATGGCGTCGGCGATCGGCCCATCGTCCGCGCCGCTGCGCAGAAGAGTCCTCAGGTCGTGGCCCTGGACCGCGAAGAGACAGGTGTAGAGCTTGCCCTCGGTCGACAGGCGCATGCGCGTGCAATCGCGGCAGAACGCCTGCGTCACGGCGGCGATGACACCGATCTCGCCCGAGCCGTCGCGATAGCGCCAGCGCTCGGCGACCTCGCCGGTATAGTTCGGGTCGGCGGGCACGAGCGGCATCTCGGCGCCGATCCGGTCGACCATCTCGCGCGCGGTCACCACGTCGTCCATGCGCCAGCCGTTGGTGTGTCCGACGTCCATGTACTCGATGAAGCGCAGGATGTGGCCGTGGCTGCGGAAGTGCCGCGCCATCGGCAGGATGCTCGAATCGTTCATGCCTCGCTTTACCACCATATTGACCTTGACCGGCGCGAGTCCCGCCGCGGCCGCGGCGTCGATGCCCTCGAGCACCTTGGCGACGGGGAAGTCGACGTCGTTCATTTGCCGGAAGATTTTCTCGTCGAGCGAGTCGAGGCTTACCGTCACGCGCTTCAATCCCGCGGCCTTCAGCGCCGCGGCCTTTTTCGGCAGCAGCGAACCGTTGGTGGTGAGCGTGAGATCGAGGCCCGGGATCTGCGCGAGCATAGTGATCAGCTTTTCTATGTTGCGCCTCACCAGCGGCTCGCCGCCGGTGAGCCGTATCTTCTCGATGCCATGGGCGACGAAGATGCGCGCGAGCCGCGTGATCTCCTCGAAGGAGAGCAGCGCGCTACGTTCGAGGAACTGGTAGTCCTTGCCGAACACTTCTTTCGGCATGCAGTAGACGCAGCGGAAATTGCAGCGGTCGGTGACCGATATGCGCAGATCGCGCAGCGGGCGGCCGAGGCGGTCGTGCAGCGGCCCGCCGGGCGCGGTCGCGCTGGAGGCCGTCCAGGTCGTGGGCATGGACGTTTGCGTCATGGTTCTAAGAATTATGGCAAGCAACGGGCGTGCGGCGCAAGGAAAGCACTACTTGCAAATTGGGTATTTGAGTCCGCTGGTTGTTGAATTTGCTGGATGCCTGGCGCAGAATGCCCCGATGCCTCAGCCCACAGTAAACATGGGTGCCAATTCGCGTTGCGTCGCAGTCACCATGGAGCGCGTCGCGCTCACCAATCGGTGGGTGTCGGAGAAGTGGGAAGCGGTGAGAGTCGACTGCGCGCCGCCGCACGCCGCGGAGCCGCGCGTCATCGCGCACGACGAGAAGCGCACCGAGATCCTGTTCCCGGGCCACGTGATCTGGCTCAGGCGCGACGAGGCGGAGGGTTACTATCTCAATATCACGTCGCCCCAGCCCAAGGTCTTCGTGCTGTGGCGCATGGACGAGGCCAGCCCCCGCCCGGACCTGCTCACGGTGAGCTATCACGAGGGCGCGCGCTGGATGGACAGCGGCGAGGACGTCGATGGCGTGCCGCTCACTCCCGAGCTGCTGCCGTGGATAGCCGCGTTCGTCGCGGCGCACTATAAGCCCGAGCCGCGCAGGAAGGTCAATTATGCGACCAGCCGCGACAAGGGACGCATGGGGAATTTTTGAGACATGGCTGGAGACAGCGAGAAATTCGCCTTGCGCTGGTCGCGCCTGAAACGCGACGCGCGCGAGCGGGCGAACCAGCCGGAGCCGACTGCGCCGGCCGATCCGGCCGCTCGCCTGCCCGTTGATGCCAACGCCGCGGCTGCCGAACTGCCTCCCGTGGACAAGCTGACGTTCGATTCGGACTATCGCGGCTTTTTCCACCCCAAGGTCGACTCGAAGCTGCGCAACATGGCGTTGCGCAAGTTGTTCAGCGATCCGCGCTTCAACGTATTGGACGGCCTGGACATCTATATCGACGACTACTCCGCGTCTGATCCGCTGCCGGCCGAGATGCTAGGCAAGCTCAAGCAGGCACAGCGCATCCTCGCATGGGCGCAAGAGAAGGACGATGACCGGAGCGGTCGACGGGACGGGCAAGGAGCGCTTCCGGAGCGGCAGCTCGCGTTTCCCCCGCCGGAGCCCCGCGCCAACGCTGCGGGCTCGCCCCGGGCGCCCGCGGAGGCGCCTGCGGTAGCTGCTCGCGAACATCCCGGGAAGGTCGACTCTGGATCGGAAGGCCCGGACGCCGCAAAGGCGTAGCGTTTTCGCCGCGCTCTGATTAGCATTCCGTGCGTCGCATCGACATTTCCCCATCCACAACCTGGGGCATGGCTGTCCAGTGACTCTAGACAACCGCAAGCCGCTGCTGTGTAACTGCAACAAGACCATGACGCTCGATGCGAAGGCGCTTGCTCGCGCGCTCGAGCTCGACACCGTGCCAAACGTGTCGAGCGAGCTTTGCCGCGGCCATCTCGCTGCATTCGAGGGCGCGGTGAAGAGCGGTGAGGAGTTGCTGGTTGCTTGCACGCAGGAGGCGCCGCTGTTCAGCGAGCTTGGCGAGGAGCTGAAGGCCGCCGCGCCGATTCGCTTCGTCAACATTCGCGAGACCGCCGGCTGGTCGATCGAGGCGAAGTCGGCGGGGCCCAAGACAGCAGCGCTGCTGGCGCTTGCCGGGCTGCCGGAGCCGGAGCCGGTCGCGGCGGTGGCGTACGAGTCACGGGGTAGGGTGCTCATCGTCGGGCCGGGAGCCGCGGTGCTGGGCTGGGCGGACCGGCTGATCGAGCAGCTCCCAGTGAGCGTGCTGGTCACCGATACGGCGGCGAGTTATGAGCTCCCGGTCGAGCACCGCTATGCGGTCTTCTCAGGTAAAGTCAATTCAATCAAAGGGTATTTAGGGAACTTTGAAGTAAAGTGGGAGCAAACGAACCCGATCGACCTCGAGGTCTGCACCCGCTGCAACGCCTGTATCAAGGCCTGTCCCGAGAACGCGATCGACTATACCTACCAGATCGACCTTGACAAGTGCCGCGCCCACCGGCAGTGCGTGAAGGCCTGCGGTGACGTCCGCGCCATCGACTTCGAGCGCAAAGACAAGGCTCGCAATGAGCGGTTCGACCTGCTGCTGGATCTTTCGGCCGATCCGGCGATCAAGCTGCACCAGTTGCCGCAGGGCTATTTCGCGCCAGGGCGCGATCCGATCGACCAGGCGCTGGCCGCCGCGAAGCTCACCCAGATGGTGGGGGAATTCGAAAAACCCCGCTTTTTCAACTACAAGGAAAAGATCTGCGCACACAGCCGCGCCGAGATCGTGGGTTGCACGAAATGCATAGACGTATGCTCGTCGCAGGCAATCCTCAGTGAGTCCGGGGAAAACCGCGTCCGCGTCGAGCCGCACCTGTGCGCAGGCTGCGGCGGTTGCGCGACGGTGTGCCCCTCGGGCGCGATGACCTATGCCTACCCGCGCATGTCCGACATGGGCGTGCGGCTGAAGACGGTACTGCACACCTACCGCAAGGCGGGTGGCAAGGACCCCTGTCTGCTGTTCCACGACACCAAGGATGGGCGCGATCTCGTCGCGCGGCTCGGCCGGGCGGCGAAGGGCCTGCCGGCGCGGTGGATCCCGCTCGAGGTGTTCCACGTCGGGGCGCTCGGCCTCGACCTGATGCTGGGCGGCGTTGCGCTCGGGGCTGCGCAATGCGTGGTCCTCGCGACCGGCACCGAGGCGCCGGAGTACCTGGAGGCGTTGCGCTTCCAGGTACGGCTCGCGAACGACATCGTCGGCGGGCTGGGGCTGGGCGCCACGCGCTTCGCGCTGGTCGAAGCAGAGGGCGTGACCGCGCTTGAACAGGCGGTTTGGGAGACCGAAGCGGTTCCCGAGTTGAAGCCTGCGACTTTCAATCTCACAGATGACAAGCGCGCCACGCTCGATTTCGCGTTCGATCACCTGCACCGGATTGCTGCATCGCAAACGGACAGGATCCCGCTGCCGGCCGGCGCGCCGTTTGGCGCCGTCGTCGTCGATCAGAAAGCCTGCACTTTATGCATGGCATGCGTTGGAGCGTGTCCCGAAGGTGCCCTGCTCGATGCCAAGGAGGCGCCGCAGCTCAAATTCATCCAGCGCAACTGCGTTCAGTGCGGGCTGTGCGAGAAAACGTGCCCCGAGGATGCGATTTCGCTTGTGCCGCAGCTTTCACTTGCCCGGACCGCGACGGCGGCGGTGGTGTTGAACCAGGCTGAGGCCTTTGGCTGCATCAAGTGCGGAAAGCCGTTTGCCACGAAGCAGATGGTGGACAACATGCTCCGCAAGCTGGGCGCGCATTCGATGTTCGGGGAGCCCGGGGCGCTCGACCGATTGAAAATGTGTGCTGACTGTAGGGTTATTGATTTGCTGCAGAGTGCGAAGCATGGTTCGATTCACGACGGTTGATCAGAAATGAACGCCTGGTTGCCGCATTGTGAAAAATAGATCGACCAGTGGAAATCGGAAAAAAAGTGGAATAGTATGCATTCATAGTTGCAACAAGAAAAAATCCGTGAGGAGCAGATGACAGCGACTCAAGTCGCACATCTTGAGGTGCCGGAGGAGGTATCTCCCGAAGACCAGGCGCGCGCCGCAATTTACGGCCTGGTTTCCAATCTCTTTTACGCGCCGCCAGGCATGGAACTCCTGGTCACGATGGCGCGGGCTGGCGAGATCATTGCAGCGCGGTGCTCGGAAACCGAACTGGGCCGGGCGTGGCGCGAATTGCGGAGGGCTGCCGCAGCGGCCGACGAAGCGGCCTTGCGGCAGGAATACGATGACACGTTCATCAGCACGGGGCGCGCGCCGGTTTTTCTCTACGGGTCTTTTTACTTGGCCGGATTCCTCATGGAGAAGCCGGTGGCTCGACTGCGCGACGAGGTTGCGAGCCTCGGACTGGCGCGCAAGCCGGAGAGCGGGGAAACCGAAGATCACATCTCGGCGCTGTGCGACGTGATGCGGTTCCTGATTCTCGGCGATGGCACCGAACCCGCTGCCCCGATCGCCGTTCAGCGCGAGTTTTTCGTGCGCAATATCGCGCCCTGGTACGAGCGGCTCGACGCCGCAATTCAGGGCGTGGAGTCGGCAGATTTCTACAAAACGGCGGCGATGTTCGCCCGCAAGTTTTTCGATCTGGAATCGCAGTCTTTTGAAATGGATTGATGACAGGAGGAACGGCGATGGCAAAGGCAAAGGTTAGTCGAAGACAGTTTCTCACCACGCTGGGCGTGGGTTCCGCGGCAGCGGCCGCAGCCGTCGCGACGCGGCAGGGCAGCGACGCGCCAAAAGCGGTGGCGGCGGACAAGAAGCAGGGCCGTGGCTACCAGCTGACGGCGCACGTCAAGAATTACTACCGGACCGCGAAAGTTTAGGCGGAGGAGGCCGACATGCTACTCACCAGAAAAGCCAGTGGCACAACGACGGGTGCGACCCGTCTTGCCCGCAACGCAGCCGCCTTCCTCGGCAAGACTGTCGATCGCCGCGGCTTCCTGAAGCGGTCGGGGATCGCCATCGGCGGCACCGCCGCGCTCTCGCAACTGCCGTTCTCGATGATGGGCAGGGCCGAGGCGGCCGCGCCCGCCGCGGGCGGCAAGACCGAAGTGCACCGCACGGTGTGCACGCACTGCTCGGTCGGCTGCGCGATCGACGCCGTGGTGCAGAACGGCGTGTGGATCCGCCAGGAGCCGGTGTTCGACTCGCCCTTGAACCTCGGCGCGCACTGCGCCAAGGGTGCCTCCATTCGCGAGCACGGCCACGGCGAGCATCGCCTGAAGTCGCCGATGAAGCTTGCCGGCGGCAAGTGGCAGAAGATCTCTTGGGACCAGGCGCTGAACGAAGTGAGCCAGAAGCTCCTGCAGATACGCAAGGATCATGGCGCCGACGCGACCTTCTGGATCGGCTCGTCGAAGCACAACAACGAGCAGTCGTACCTGTTCCGCAAGTTCGTGTCCATGTTCGGCACCAACAACATGGACCACCAGGCGCGCATCTGCCACTCCACCACGGTGGCGGGCGTGGCGAACACGTGGGGCTATGGTGCGATGACCAACTCCTACAACGACGAGCAGAATTCGAAGTGCATTCTGTTCTTCGGCAGCAACGCGGCCGAGGCCCACCCGGTGTCGATGCTGCACACGCTGCACGCAAAGGAGAACGGCGCCAAGGTGATCGTGGTCGATCCGCGGTTCACGCGGACCGCGGCGAAGGCCGACAAATACTATCGGATTCGCTCGGGCACCGATGTCGCGTTCCTGATGGGGATGCTGCACCACATCTTCAAGAACGGCTGGGAAGACAAGGACTACATCAAGGCGCGCGTCTACGGCATCGACAAGGTGCGCGAAGAGGCGGCCAGGTGGACGCCGGAAGAGGTGGAGAGGGTCACCGGCATGAAGGAGGCCGAGGTGCGCGACGTTGCGGAGACGATGGCCAAGAACCGGCCCAGCACCATCGTGTGGGCCATGGGCCAGACCCAGCACAGCAACGGCAACGCGATCGTGCGCGCGTCCTGCATCCTGCAGCTTGCCTTGGGCAATGTCGGCGTCTCCGGCGGGGGCGCCAACATCTACCGCGGCCACGACAACGTGCAGGGCGCGACCGACATCGGTCCCAACCCCGACTCGCTGCCGGGTTACTACGGTATCGCGGCGGGCTCGTGGAAGCACTGGTGCGGCGTGTGGGGCGTCGACTACGAGTGGATGAAGGACCGCTTCGCCTCGCAGGCGATGATGGAGAAGCCCGGATTCACCGTATCGCGCTGGATCGACGCCGTCCTCGAGAAGCCGGAAAACCTGGACCAGAAGACGAACGTAAAGGCGGTGATTTACTGGGGCCATGCGCCCAACTCGCAGTCGCGCGGCAAGGAAATGGTCGACGCGATGAAGAAGCTCGACCTCCTGGTGGTCGTCGACCCGTATCCGTCGGCCACCGCGGCGATGGGCGCGATGGTGCGGCAGGAAGGCATGTACTTGCTGCCGGCGGCAACCCAGCTCGAGTGCGCGGGCTCGGTCACCGCGTCCAACCGCTCCATCCAGTGGCGCGCGAAAGTGATCGAGCCGATGTTCGAGGCGCGCACCGACCACATGATCATGTACCAGCTCGCCGAGAAGTTCGGCTTTTCCAAGGAGTTCGTCAAGAACATCAAGCTAGTCAAGGGCAAGGGCGGCATGATGGAGCCGGACATGGAGGACACGCTGCGCGAGGTCAATCGTGGCGTCTGGACCATCGGCTACACCGGCCAGTCGCCCGAGCGGCTGCAGGCCCACATGCGCAACATGCACGTCTTCGACGTGCGCACGCTGCGCGCCAAGGGCGGCAAGGACGCCAAGACCGGCTACGTGCTCGACGGCGACTACTTCGGCCTGCCGTGGCCGTGCTTCGGCACCGCGGCGATCAAGCACCCGGGCTCGCCCAACCTGTACCAGACCTCGCGGCACGTCATGGACGGCGGCGGCAATTTCCGCGCCAACTTCGGCGTCGAGCGCGGCGGGGTCAGCCTGCTGGCCGAGGACGGCTCGCACTCGGTCGGCGCCGAGATCACGACGGGTTATCCCGAGTTCAACCACGTGCTGCTGAAGAAGCTCGGCTGGTGGGACGACCTCACGGACGACGAAAAGAAGGCGGCCGAGGGCAAGAACTGGAAGACCGATCTGTCAGGCGGCATCCAGCGCGTCGTCATGAAGCACGGCTGTCATCCGTTCGGCAACGCCAAGGCGCGCGCCGTGGTGTGGAACTTCCCGGACGCGGTGCCGTTGCACCGCGAGCCGCTGTACAGCCCGCGGCCGGACCTGATCGACAAGTACCCGACCCACGACGACCAAAAGGTCAGGTGGCGCCTGCCGGTGCTGTTCAAGACGGTGCAGCGGGCCAACAAGGATGCCGTCAAGAGCTACCCGCTGATCATGACGAGCGGGCGGCTGGTGGAGTACGAAGGCGGCGGCGACGAGACGCGATCCAATCCGTGGCTCGCCGAGCTGCAGCAGGAGATGTTCGTCGAGATCAACCCGAAAGACGCCAACGACCGGGGCATCCGGAACAACGAGTACGTCTGGGTTGAGTCGCCGACCAAGGCTCGCCTCAAGGTGAAGTCGCAGGTCACCGAGCGCGTCGGAGCGGGAACGGTTTTCCTTCCCTTCCACTTTGCAGGATGGTGGATGGGCCGGGACCTGCTCAACAAGTATCCCGAAGGCGCGGCGCCGGTGGTGCGCGGCGAGGCGGTAAACACCGCGACGACCTACGGCTACGACATCGTGACCATGATGCAGGAGACCAAGACCACGCTGTGCCAGGTATCCAAGGCTTGAACGAGAACAGGACCCAGAGGAGCTGAACCATGGCTAGAATGAAATTTCTGTGTGATGCCGAGCGTTGCATCGAATGCAACGGTTGCGTTACGGCCTGCAAGAGCGAGCACGAGGTGCCGTGGGGCGTGAACCGTCGCCGGGTGGTGACGCTGAACGACGGGATTCCGGGCGAGAAGTCGATATCCGTTGCGTGCATGCACTGCTCGGATGCACCGTGCATGGCGGTGTGCCCGGTCGACTGCTTCTACAAGACCGGCGAAGGCGTGGTCCTGCACGACAAGGACCTGTGCATCGGCTGCGGCTACTGCTTCTACGCCTGCCCGTTCGGGGCGCCGCAGTTCCCGCAGGATGGCGCATTCGGGCTGCGCGGCAAGATGGACAAGTGTACGTTTTGTGCCGGCGGCCCCGAAGCGGACTTCTCGGACGCCGAGTTC
>Ga0326597_10002260_pt1 | contig 29033 bp, 21 predicted proteins | sample RVTome_12_FD_203789 | JGI IMG/M metagenome (GOLD analysis project Ga0326597, IMG submission 203789) | Soil microbial communities from uranium-contaminated site in the Upper Colorado River Basin, Wyoming, United States - RVT100D185 | ecosystem: Environmental > Terrestrial > Soil > Contaminated >... | reverse complement strand
CCACGCTCTGGCCAGCGCTCCGAGTCGCGCTCTCGCCGGCCGTTCACACCATCGCCGCCCCCGAGAACCTCGGGGAGCATGACCGGAGCGTGGCCCCGCGCCCCGGATCAAAGGGCTGCGGAACAACAGCCCGGACGTCCAGGACCCCCGCGGGTCGCGAGTATCCCGCACGGGCGGGCGCCTCCGGCGCCCGAGCACCGCGGGTGTTCAGCTCCCCGTTGCGGAGGATCCCACTGGGGGTCACAGCCCGGACGTAGCAGGACCCCCGCGGGTCGCGAGTCTCCCGCACGGGCGGGCGCCTCCGGCGCCCGAGCACCGCAGGTGTTGAAGTTACCGCCGCCCGAGCACCGCAGGTGTTCAGCCCCCCGTTGCGGAGGATCCCACTGGGGTCACAGCCCGGACGTCCAGGACCCCCGCGGGTCGCGAGTATCCCGCACGGGCGGGCGCCTCCGGCGCCCGAGCACCGCAGGTGTTGAAACTACCTCGCGCCCAGCACCTTCGCGTAGCGGAAGTACACCTCGAGACACAGCACGCAGGCGGCGGTCGAGTAGATGCGCCCGCCGGAGAAGCCCCAGGGGCCGATCGGGTCCCAGGAGCCCTTCGAGGCGCCGTCCTTGCGCTGCGACTCGAGCACGGCCTTCTTCATGGCCTTGTTCCAGCCGGCCCAGTGCTTGCCGCCCATCTGGTACATCGCGTACGAGCCGTAGTACCAGTAGTAGACGTCGTTGGTCAACCCGTCCGGATCCCACTCGGGCAGCGCCTTCAGGAGCAGGTCGGCGTGCTTGACCATGATGTCGTCCTTGTCCGGGTTCTGGCCGAGGAAGAAGCGGCACAGGAGCCCGACCGCGGTCATGCACTCGGTCTTGTCGGTCGGGAACTTGTCGTTCACGCCCGGCACGCGCGAGCTGGCCGAGCCGATCAAGTCGTAGCCCACGCGCCCGGTGGCCTTGTCCGTGACCTCGTCGAACCACGACATGCCGTCGGTGAAGGCCTGGCTGTCGATCTGCAGCCCGGCCTCCTCGGCCGACTTGAGCGCGAAGATCATCCAGCCGGTCACCGACGTGTCGTTGTCGCCCGTCGGCGGCGAATCGTAGCGCCAGGCGCTGTACGGGTTGCGCGCGCGGGTGATGAAGTTGCTCGCCTTCTGGGCCGTGCCGCGGATCAGCGGCGACTTCGAGAAGTAGTAGGCCTCGCAGATCGCCAGCGTCGCGATGCCGTGGTTGTACATGTACGCGTGGCCGATCTTCTCGCCGATCAGGCCGCTCTCGAAGTCCTGCTGCTCGCGCATCCACTTGATCCCGCGCGTCACGCGCTCGCGGTACAGGCCCGTGCGCGTCGTGTGACCGTCGCCCAGGAAGGCGAGCAGAGCCAGACCCGTGTTGCCGACGTCGTGCTCGGGCTGACCAGGACCCTCGCACTGGTCGTTCGGCGGGTCGTGCTTCATGAACTCGTCGGTGTCCCACTTACCGTCGGGGTCCTGGTGGTTGGCCAGCCACTCGAGGCCGTCCTTGAGCGCCTGCTCGGTGCCCGAGCCCCCGGCCGCGCGCAGGTTGCGGCGCCCGCCGAAGCGCCCGCCGAACTTGCCGCCCGCGCCGCCGCCGATGCCGATCACGTCGTTGAAGGCCTTGTCGTCGAAGGGCGAGTCGGACAGGAAGTCCGGGTCGCCCTCGGAGCTCTCGTACTCCTGGTCGTCGTCGGTCTCGTTGTGGTCCGAGATCTCGGCGTCCTTCAGCACCGGCTCCTCGATCGGCTCCTCCTCCTCGATCTCCTCCGGCTCCTCCTCGGGCGGATCCTCGAACACGTCCTCGGGGGCCCGGTCGAGCCTGGCGTTGATCTCGGCCGCATCCGGCGGGAAGATCAGGTTCCAGGGGATCAGGCTCAGGATCAGGAAGGCCATCACGTGCGCCACGGCCGAGATCGCGAGCCAGGGGGCGCGGCTCATCCAGTCGTAGAGGATGTCGTTGAAGGTGACTTCCTCCTCCCAGGACTTGGGGAGGGTGCTCTCGATGTGGATGTGGTCGAACTCTGCGCTCATGTCCGGTCTCCAGGTGGCCCTGCCGTCAGGGCGTCCGGTCTTCAGAGGGTCCCGCCTCCAGCGGTCCCGTCTCGGGCGGTCCAGCCCGTCTCCCGCGTGGTCTTGCGTGGGCCTCGATGGGCGGGTCGGACCCGATCGGGGCCGACCGCCCCGGTCCGAGGGGTCTGGGAGGCCCAACGCGGCCGGTGCGGGGGGGTTCAGAGTATATCCGCGCGCCCGGGAGCGAACTACGGAGCGTCGGCGTCGCCCGGCCGCGCCGGCCCACCCGCGCCGAGACGGGGCCAGACGTAGGACGCCCTCAGGCGTTCGGTGAGGGCCTGGTCGAGCAGCCGCTGCTGGCGGAGGCGGCGCTCGAGCTTCCAGACCCGCTCCTGGACCTCGGGATCGGCGAACCCTGGCACCTGGGCCGGCACGATCTCGTTGACCCGAACCACCCGCCAGGCGGCGACCTGCCCTTCGCGTTGGATCGGGAGGACGGGCGAGAGGTCGCCCTGCGCGGCCCGCTCGACGAAGAGCGCCAGCTCGCGGCCGTAGCGCCGGTCGACCTCCGTGATGGGGATCCTGCCCGACAGGCCTTCACCCGCCCGTTGTCCGAACTCGGCCACCAGGGTCGGGAAGTCCTCGCCCTCCTCGCGCACCTGGCGCACGAGGTCCTCGATCGTCGCCCGCGCGGCCTCGACCGCCGCGCCGTTCGAGGTGGGGATCAGGAGCTCCTGCAGCACGTAGCGCGGAGCCTCACCCCCGATCTCGTCGAGGTGGCGGGCCCCGCGGCAGATCGACTCGTAGCGCCGCAGCCGCTCGCTGGGGCGCACGTAGGCGTCGACGACGGGGCGGCCGCCGGGGCCGGCGTCCTCGCCGGTGATCACCCGCTGCCACTGCTGGCGGTAGACGAGATCGGCGTACTCTTCGCGCTGCTCGGTGGCGGTCACCCCGCGCTCCTTCAGCCACTCGTTCATGTCGCGGATGCCGCCCTCCTGCTCGGTGCGCCGCTTCCACCAGTCCGCGACGATGCGATCGACCATCTTGCGGTCCAGCCCGAGATCCTCGCCGCCCTGGCGCGTCACCAGGTCACGGACGAATTCCAGGTAGATCGCGCTCTTGAGCTGGTCGCGCTCACCCTCGGTGGTGATGCCGCGCGCTCGCATCTCGCGCCGCAGGAGGCGGTTCATGCGCTCGAGGGCGATCACGTCCTCGTTCACGACCACCTCGACGCCGTTCATGCTGATCCAGCCTCCCTGCGCCGGCTGGGCAGGATCCTGGGGAGCGAGGAGCGGGGGGAGGGCGAGCGGGAGGATGAGGAGCGGGCGGGCAAGCATGGCGGTCACGGGTCTCGCGGGGAGCGGGCGCGGGCCATTCTCCGGCGCCGCGCCGGGAGCTTCAAGAGCCCCTCCAGCCACTCGAGCGCGCGCTCGGGCGTCGCGCGCTCGCGCGGGATGCGCAGGTGCGCGAGCCCGGTGCGGATCGGGCGTAGCTCGACGTCGAGCGGCGCCAGCCAGTGCTCGAGGGCCACGCGGTCGTCGTACTCGATCAGGAACGCCTCCCGCTGCCAGGCCAGGCGGCGCAGCCCGAGCTCCTCGAGCGCGGGCTTCAGGCGGAAGGTGCGCAGCAGGTTCAGCACCTCGGGCGGCACGCGCCCGAAGCGGTCGCGCAGCATCTCCTCGGCCTCCTCGCGCGCGGCGTCGGAGTCGATGCGCGTCAGCTCGCGCAGGAGGTCGAGGCGCGCGTCCGCCGCCGGCAGCCACTCCTCGGGCAGGTAGGCGTCGAGGCCCAGCTCGAGCTCGACGCCGGGATCGAGCAGCTCCTCGCGCTCGAGCTCGCGCAGCGACACGCCGGCGCGCAGGCGCTCGATCGTCTGCTTGAGCAGGCGGCAGTACAAGTCGTAGCCGACCGCCGCGATGTGACCGGACTGCTCGGGCCCCAGCACGTTGCCGGCGCCGCGGATCTCGAGGTCCTTCATGCTGATCGCGAAGCCGGCGCCGAGCTGGTTCATCTCCTCCAGCGCCTTGAGCCGATCGCGCGCGACCTCGCGCATGGGCTTGTGCTCGTCCACCAGCAGGTAGCAGAAGGCGCGGTTCTCGCCGCGGCCGACGCGGCCGCGCAGCTGGTGCAGCTCGCTCAAGCCGAACTGGTCGGCGTCGTGCACGATGATCGTGCCCGCGGCCGGGATGTCGAGACCGCTCTCGATGATGGTCGTCGCCACGAGCACGTCGACCTCGCCGTGCGTGAAGAGGTCCATCACGTGCTGCAGCTCGCGCGCCGACATCTGGCCGTGGCCGATGGCGTAGGAGCACTCCGGCACGAGCGCGCTCAACCGCGCGGCCACCTGCTCGATCGACGAGACGCGGTTGTGCAGGTAGAAGACCTGCCCGCCGCGGTTCTTCTCGCGCCGGATCGCCTCGCGAATCAGGGCCTCGTCCGCGACCCGGCCGAGCGCGGTCTCGATCTCCTGCCGGCCCTCCGGCGGGATCGTGAGGGCCGAGATGTCGCGCACGCCCGAGAGCGACATGTGCAGCGTGCGCGGGATCGGCGTCGCGGTCAGCGTCAGCAGGTCGACCTGGGCGCGCAGCCTCTTGAAGTGCTCCTTGTGCATCACGCCGAAGCGCTGCTCCTCGTCGACGACCACGAGGCCCAGGCGCGCGAACTCGACGTCCTTCGAGAGGATGCGGTGCGTCCCGATCAAGACGTCCACGTGGCCCGAGCGCGTGCGCTCGATCACGTCCTGCGTGCGCGCCGGGGTCACGTAGCGCGAGAGCAGCTCGACCTGCACCGGGAAGTCCGCCAGGCGCTCGCTGAACGTCTCGAAATGCTGCTGGGCGAGCACGGTGGTCGGCACCAGCACCGCCACCTGCGCGCCGCCGTTCACGACCCGGAAGGCCGCGCGCACGGCCAGCTCGGTCTTCCCAAAGCCGACGTCGCCGCAGATCAGGCGGTCCATCGGGCTCGGCGCGCACAGGTCGCGCGCGACCTCCTCGTCGGTGCGGGCCTGGTCGGGCGTGTCGACCCAGGGGAACTCGCCGACCATCTCGCGCACGAGCTCGTCGTCGGGCGGCCACGGATCGCGGCGCTTCAAGGCGCGCCGGGCGTGGACCTCGAGCAGCTCGCTCGCCAGGTCGAACAGGGCGCGCTGCACGCGCTCCTTGCGCTTGCGGAAGCTCTGTCCGCCCACGCGATCCAGCGCCGGCGCGGCCGCTCCCGAGCCGATGTAGCGCTGCACCACGTCGATGCGCGCCGCGGGCACGAACACGCTCACGTCGTCGGCGAAGACCAGGTGCAGGTGGTCCTCGCGGCCTTCGCCGCGCTGCATGCGCACCAGGCCCTCGTAGCGCGCCAGCCCGTGCACGGCGTGCACGACCAGGTCCCCGACCTTGAGCTCGAAGAACGACTGGATGATCCGCGCGTGGTGCGCCTGCCGCTCGCGCCGCACGTGGCGGCGGCCGGCGACGCCCACCAGCTCCCGGTGGTTGACGAGCACGATGCCGAGCGCCGGCAGGCGGAAGCCGCGCGCGAGGCCGCCGACGCACGTATCGAGGCCCTCCACGCCGCCCTGCGCCTCGACCAGCTCGACCAGGCGGTGGAGCTCGGCCGCGGTCTGGCACAGCACCACGACCCGCGCGCCGCCGGCGCCCGCCGCGCGCAGGGCTTCCGGTGCCGCGCGCATCCCGACCGCCAGCGCCTGCACGGAGCGCGTGTCGAAGTCGACCGCTCCGCCCGGCAGGCTCTGCAGCGCGAGGTGGCGGCGCTCGGCCGTCGCCTCGCGCAGGACTTTCAGGGCGCGCTCGTGCGCGGCCGACTGGAGCCGCAGGCCCTGGGCCACGTCCTCGACGCGCAGCGGCTCGACCTCGACCAGGGTCGCGGTGGGGGACAGGAGCTGCGCCGGGTGCAGCCCGACGCCCTCCTCGACGCCGCCGGGGTCGCCGGCCAGGTACAGCTCGACGCGCTCGCTCGCTTCGATGCTGCGCTGATCGGCCGGGTCGAAGGTGCGCAGCGACTCGACCTCGTCGTCGAGCAGCTCGACGCGCAGCGGCAGCTCGCAGGAGAAGGGGAACAGGTCGAGGATATCGCCGCGCAGGCTGACCTCGCCGGGGCGCTCGACCAGGGGCTGGCGCGCGTAGCCGGCCCCGACGAGCCGCTTGAGCACGTGCTCGAGGTCGATGCGCTGTCCCGTCTCGAGCGCGAGGGAGCCCGCCTCGGCCGCGCGCGCGTCCGGCACGGGTTGCAGCAGCGCGAGGAGGGAGCCGACGACCAGGCGCGGGCGCCCCGCGGGCGTCCCGGCCAGGGCTCGCGCGACCCGGATGCGGCGGCGCACGTTCTCGGCGTCGACGCGCGCGCGCTGGCCCGCGAACGACTCGCGCGCCGGGAGCCAGGTCGGTTCCAGGCCGAAGGCCGCCAGGTCGTCGGCGAACAGCCGCGCCTCGGCGTCGGTGGACGCGAGGGCGACCCACGGCCCCGGGGCGCGGCGAGCCAGCCCGGCCAGGATCAGGGCCTGGGAGCTGCCCCACAGGCCCCCGGCCAGGACGCGCCGCCCGGGGACCAGGGCCGCCGACAGGCGCTCGAGCTGCGGCGCGCGCGCGAGCCTCTCGACGTCGACCGGGAGGACGTCGACCGGGAGCGCCTGCGTGCGCTCGCCGTCGCTCACTCCGGCTCCTCTTCTTCGGCCAGCACGAGCAGCGCCTCGTGGGCCGCCCAGCGCTCGGCCTCCTTGACGGTGCGGCCCCAGGCGCTCGGGAATCGCCGGCTGCCGGACTCGGCCGCGACGAGGAAGGCGCGGGCGTGGGAGCGGCCGCGCTCCTCCAGCACGCGGTAGTCGGGCGGCGCCCCCCAGCGGCGCTGGCAGAGCTGCTGCAGCTCCTGCTTGGGGTGCCCCTCGCCGTCGTCGTCGGCCAGGCGCGCGAGCTGCGCGGCGAGCGTCCGGTCGACGAAGGCGCGCGCGGCCTCGAGGCCGCCGTCGAGGTAGACCGCGCCGACCAGTGCCTCGTACAGGTTGGCGAGCACCGAGCGCGGCAGGGTGCGCTGCCGCAGGCCCTGCCCGACGTTGGCCGCGCCCTCCAGGTCGAGCTCGGCCGCGGCCTCCGCCAGAGCCCGGCGCGAGACGACGTTCGCCTTGAGCTCGGTCATGACGCCTTCGTGCAGTCGGTCGGGCGCGCGGAACAGGTGCTCGGCGACGATCAGGTCGAGGACGGCGTCGCCGAGGAACTCGAGTCGCTCGTTGTCGCGCTCGGACCCGGTGGAGGCGTGCGTGAGGGCGAGCTGGAGCAGCTTCGCGTCGCGGAACTCGTGGGGAATGTGGGCCATGGCTCGCGGGCGTTCCGGCGGGAGAGTATAGGGGCGCGAGCTGATGACGGACGAGCGCGAGAGCCGCGAGCACGATCACCTGGTCGAGCCCCTGTTCGCCGCCCTGGGAGAGGTGCCGGAGGCGAAGGGCCGGCGCGACCTCCGGCGCCGCAGAGCGCTGCTGTCGGTCCTCGTGCTGCTCGTCGCGCTCGCGCTGCTGATCGTGATCGCGTCCCGCTGACGGATGCAGCAGATGGGGCGCGGGCCGTGCGCACGCGCCTGGCCCGCGCGGGACATCGGCCCGCCCCCTGCGCGCGGCGGGGTGGCGTGCCCACCCCGCGGGGTGTGGGCGACCGGGGCTGCCGGCGGCGGATGGCGCTCTCCGGCGTCGTGCCGCATTGCGAAGTGCTACCTTGGGATGCCATGGCGGATCCGTTCGTGACGGCCTCGCTCCTCGCTGGCCTGCGGAGAGATCAGATGCACTCGCGCGACGTCGCTGCTGCCTTGCTGGCGCTCCGGAAGGCCTTCGAGGAAGAGGGGATTCCCTTCGCGGTGATCGGTGCGCTCGCCATGCGCCAGCACGGCTACGTCCGCCACACGGAGGACATCGAGATCGTCACGACACCGGAGGGGCTGTCGCGGATCCACGCTCGACTGGTGGGGCAGGGAGTCGTCCCGCGCGCGCCGGGCCTGCGGAGGAAGTTGCGACTGGTCGAGCAGAAGGTGGACCTCGACGTCCTCCAGGCGGGCGAGCACGCCGGTGCGCCGGAGAGTCCGGTCACGTACCCGGACCCCGGCGGCGCCGAGTTCTCGGACGAAGCGGACGGAATCCGCTACGCGACGCTCCCGGCCCTGATGGCCTTCAAGATCGCTTCCGGCGTCTGGGGCAGGAGACCCCGGGATCTCGCGGATGCGCAGGCCCTGATCAAGGCCAACGCGCTGAGCGAGGCGTTTCGCGCCGAGCTGCCCGAGCCGCTGCGGGAGAGGTACCTGGAGCTCGTCGCGGCAGCGCGCTCCGAGCTCGACATCGAGTAGGCGCATCAAGCCGGCGGCGGACCCGGCGCGGGCCCGCCCAGCCGCGCGTGCTCGAGCTCGGCGAAGCGGTCGGTCATGCCGGCCAGGTAGTCGCACACGGCACGCTCGCGGCCGACCTCGTCGGCCCAGGCGCGGTACCAGGGCCGCATCTCCTGTGGGTGCGCGACGTAGGCCGCGAACAGGTCGCCCAGCACGGCGCGCGCGTAGCGCGAGAACTCGGCCAGGAGCTCGTGGCGGTAGACGCGCTCCCACAGGAAGGACTGCAGCTCGGCCACCTCGCGCTCGATCTCGGGTCCGTGGCCGATCAGGGCGCGGTCGAGGGCGCGAGCATCTTCCGGGCGCTCGATCCCGGCCGCGCGGATGCGCGCGAGCGAGGCGCCGATCAGGTCGTTGATGCAGGTCTTGATGAGCTGGTTGGAGACGCGCTTGACGCGCAGATTCTCGTCCGCGGTGCCCTCCAGGAAGCCCGGGTGGCGGCGCTCGACCTCCTCGTGGCAGCGCGCCCACAAACCGACCGTGGCGCGGATCTCGTCCGCCCGGAACATCCCGACCGCGATGCCGTCCTCGATGTCGTGCATGTCGTAGGCGGTCGAGTCGGCCAGGTCGACGACCTGCGCCTCGAGCCACGGCCGGCGCGGGCGCGGCTCGAGATGCGCGGGCCAGTCCTCGCCCTTCTCGTGCTTGAGCAGCGACTCGCGCACCTCGCGCGTCAGGTTCAGGCCGGGGTAGTCAGGGCTGCGGCGCTCGAGCCGGTCGACGACGCGCAGCACCTGGGCGTTGTGCCGGAAGCCGCCGTGCGCGGCCATGATCTCGTCCAGCGCGTGCTCGCCGCGGTGTCCGAAGGGCGGGTGCCCGATGTCGTGGGCCAGCGCGACCGCCTCGCACAGGGCCTCGTTCAGGCCGAGCGCCGCGCCGACGCTGCGCGCGACCTGCGCCACCTCGAGGCTGTGCGAGAGCCGCGTGCGCTGGTGGTCGCCCTGGCGGTTGATGAAGACCTGGGTCTTGTACATCAGCCGCCGGAAGGCGGTGCAGTGCACGATGCGGTCGCGGTCCCGTTCCCAGCACGTGCGCAGGGGGTCGGGCTCCTCCGGCCTGGCGCGGCCGGCCGAGCGCGCGCTCTTCATCGCGAAGGGCGCGAGGTCGGCCTGCTCGCGCCGCTCCTTCGCGATCCGGTCGTACAGTCCCCGCTCCGAGCTCATCGCGCCACCGTGCGGGCGAGGGACCAGGGCGCCGGGCCGTGGTCACGGCCCGCGCGGCACCGATTCCGCGCCTCTCCGCCCGCGGACTATACTGTCGCCGTCGCCGTCGCTGCTGCCCGGGTGCGGGCTCCCGGCCGCTTCAACCTCCCGTGGATCCACATCGTCACCGCCCGGCCCGATGACCGTCCCGCGAGCCCCCCGTCCGCTCTTCGCCCTCCTGGCAGCCCCGATCCTGCTCTGCGCCTGCGGCGATCGCCCCGAGCAGGTCGCGCCGGTGGCCGGCGCCCAGCCGCCGGGCGGGGCGCTCAGCGGCGGCGAGAGCCGTCCGCTGGAGCGGCCCGGGATGGGCCGCGGCGATCAGCCGCCGGGCCATCCGCTCTTCGCCGGCGAGGTGATCCTCGAGCGGGCCCTCAAGAACGTCCAGACCGGCTTCCTGTTCGTCACCGTGCGCGCGGTCGACGGCCGCACGCCGATCCTGGCGCGGCGCTACGACGTCTCGCAGGAATCGTCGCTCACCGCGACCGGCTTCAAGCGCGTGCTCTTCAGCCTGAGCCTGGCCGACGGCTCCGCGACGGACCCGTCCGAGGTCCCCGACGACGTGGTGCTCGACGTCTGGTACGACCCTGACGGGAAGGTGGAGACCGAGGAGGGCGTGAGTCGCAAGCCGTCCCCGGTGCGCAAGGGCGACGTGGGCCTCGAGGTACGCCTGGACGGCAGGCTCAAGGCAGGCCCCGGGCCGGCGCGGCGGCCCGCGGACCGTTAGCCCCCGCTGCGCCGGTCCGTATACTGCGCGGCCCGGCCGTTCCGATCGCCGCTCGCGCCGCCCCCGAGACAGAGGCTCCATCATGCCCCATGACGTCGTCTTCAGTCCCCAGGCCGAGGAGCTCGCCGCCCTCGCGCACGAGATCGCCGAGGTGCACGTCCGCCCCTCGGCCGCCAGGTACGACCGGGCACAGGAGTACAACCACGGCGCCACGCGCGCCGTGGCCGAGGCGGGCCTGTTCCGCACCTTCATCCCGAAGGAGTACGGTGGCTACGGCGCGGGCGTGCTGGCCCTGGCGCGCGTGACGGAGGAGCTGGCGCGGGCCGACTCCGGCTTCGGCGTGGCCTTCGCCGTGAACGCCCTCGGCTCCTTCCCTCTCATCCTCGGCGGCAGCGAGGAGCAGAAGAGGCGCTGGCTGCCCGCGGTCGCGGCGGGCGAGAAGCTCACCGCCTTCTGCCTGTCCGAGAAGTACGCCGGGTCCGACGCCCAGGGGCTCTCGGTGCGCGCGATCGAGGACGGCGACGACTACGTGATCTGCGGCGAGAAGAAGTGGACCACCAACGGCGGCGTGGCTGACATCTACAGCGTGTTCTGCGTCACCGATCCGACCTCCAAGTCGCGCCGCATCAGCGCCTTCGTGGTCGAGAAGGGCACGCCCGGGTTCTCGATCGAGAAGGTCGAGGACAAGATGGGCATCCGCTCCGTGCCCGTGGTCGAGACGCACTTCGATCACGTGCGGGTCCCCAAGGCCAATCTGATCGGCGAGCGGCCGGGGCTCGGCTTCAAGCACGCGATGATGACCCTCGACCACGCCCGGCCCGGGGTCGCGGCGCAGGCGATCGGCGCCGCCCAGGGCGCGCTGGACCTGGCCCTGGTCTACGCCAGCCGGCGCAAGCAGTTCGGAGTGCCGATCTCCAGCCACCAGATGCTGCAGAAGATGCTGGCCGACATGGCGATCAAGACCAACGCCGGCCGCTGGCTCGTCTACGCCGCCGCCGCCGCGCTCGACTCGGGCGGCGTCGACGACGTCAGCAAGCTCGCCGCGATGGCCAAGTGCTTCGCCACCGACACCGCCATGGAGGTCGCCACCGACGCCGTGCAGGTGTTCGGCGGCTACGGTTTCATGGAGGACTACCCCGTGGCCAAGTTCTTCCGCGACGCGAAAATCCTGCAGATCTACGAGGGCACCAACCAGGTCCAGCGCCTGGTCGTCGCCCGGCACCTCGTGCGCGACGCGAAGGCGCTGGGGCACCTGGAGGAGTACATCCCGCGCGAGGTCCAGCGGACCTACGCCGAGGAGGGGCAATTGGTCGAGAACGCCAACACCTGAGCCCCGTCCGCCGTTTCAGGCAGCTCGTGCCCGGCCGCCGGCGGCCGGGGTCCGATCGGCCTGCAGGCCCGACCGGCGCCGGCCGGGCTCCCGGCTCGACCGGACAATGGCCTGCGGGCATCCGCCCGTGCCGTCGCGACCCCACCGGCGGGTGCCCGCTCGGCTCCCGCTCGCCCCGCCCGCCGCCCGGGCGGCGACCCCTGGACAAGAACCTCACGTTTACGGTAGAATTTACTGAGAATCCGGGTCCACCTCGGCCGGTTGTCGCGTAGGACGACGCGCTCGCCGGCCGGTGGCGCTCGCGATCGCCCCACCGGGAGCCCCAGGCAGGACCCTCCCCCACACCATGCCCCTCCACGGGGCACAGATCACGGAGGTGGTGACCGTGGAACGCGGAATGCTCTCCCACACTGAGCTGGACGAGCTCCTGGACCGGGCAGCCCCGGAACAGGAGACCTACGACCGGACCGTGCGCGACCTGATCAAGGCCTTCGACTCGGCCCACGTCGATCTCGAGATCAGCGACCCGTGCTCCTGGCGGGCCGAGCCCGCCGCCGAGCGCGGGGCGGCGGTGACCCTCGAGGACCAGTTCCGGGCCGAGGTCGATCGCATCGTCATCCAGACCCGGGAGGAGGAAGCGCGGCTCGCGCGCCGCATCGAGTTCGCGCGCTGGCGCCTGGAGGACGCCCTGAAGCAGGCCGGTCTGGCGCCCTCCGACCTCGAGGGCGGCGTGCACGCCCACGGCGCCACCGCGGCCGGCGGCGGCTTCGAGCGCAGTCTCGAGTGCGCCTTCCCCGCGAACGTCTGCCGGCGCTGGGTCGAGATGCACGCGCTGCGAACCGAGATGGTCGAGCGCAACCTGTACCTGGCGCTGATCAACGTCGAGCGCTACGCCCACACGCGCGCCAGCCGCATGGACCTGATCCAGGAGGGCTCATCGGCCCTGTTCCGCGCGGTCGACGGATTCGACTGGCGGCGCGGCCTGTTGTTCCGCACGTACGCGGTCCACTGGCTGAACCAGGCCTTCCGCAGCTTCCTGTACAACTTCGGGAACACGGTGCGCGTGCCGGTCTACCTGCAGAAGGCCATGAAGCACGTGCACGACGCGATCGTGCGCCTGGGCGATCCCGATGCCTCGGTCGCGGCCATCGCCCAGGAGGCCGACCTGGGCGAGAAGCTGGTCGCGTCGGCCCTCGCCGCGATGCGCTCGACGCAGTCGATCGACGCCAGCTTCGGATCGTCCGACGACGGGCCGAGCCTGCGCGACCTGCTCGGCGTCGAGGAGGACGGCGGTCCCTACGACCCGGCGATGGAGGAGTTCACGCTCTCCGAAGGCGTCGAGATGGCCCTGGACCGCCTCAGCGAGCGCGAGCGCCACGTGATCACGATGCGCTTCGGGCTCGACAGCGGGCGCGAGCACACCCTGGCGGAGATCGCCTCGGAGCTCGGCGTGAGCCTCGAGCGCGTGCGCCAGATCCAGGTGCGCGCCATCGCCAAGATGAACACCTCCAAGCTGCGCAAGGCGGTCGACCCCTTCCTGCTGTAGGCGGGGGGCTTCTGCAACCCGGCTCAGAACCGCAGGAGCTCCCGCGCCCTCCGGAGTAACCTCGGGCTCTCGTAACGGTTCAGGCCTGTGCCTCCCGGGGCTAGACTGAGCCGCCATGTTTCCGCAGGACCCGCGTACCGAGGCCCTTCCCGCGCGGCCCCTCGACCGGCGCCTCCTGCGCGCGCTCTTCCTCGACCTCCTCGGGCGCCCGCCCCTGCGGGCCGAGCTCGAGCGCTGGCTCGGCGCCGGGCTCGACGAGCTCCTGGACGACGTGCTCGGCTCGCTCGAGCTCCGGCGGCACTGGCTGGACGAGGAGCTCTACTTCTTCCTGCTGATCGACAACTTCCGGCCCGGGTCCGAGCGCGTGCGCGCCATCCCCGAGGAGCTTCACGAGGGCCGTCTCGACGTGCGCCAGGCGCTGCACCGCATCGCGCTCTCGCCGAGCTTCGATCTGCGCAACCCGGGCGCCGACACCTTCGTCACCGTGGTGATGGAACAGATCTGCGGTCTGCGCGTGCAGCGCATGGCGCGCGAGCTCGAGATCGGCAAGCGCATCTACGACGGCGGCGCGGGCGTGTTCCTCGGAGAGCGCGGATCGAGCCAGTCCGACATCGTTCGCATCGCGATCGAAAGCCGCGCGGCCGCGCGGACCTTCGTGGCGCGAGAGTACGAGCGCTACGTGCACGTCGGACCGCCGGAGAAGGAGCTCGCCGCCTGGTCGCGCGCGTTCCACCGCGATCCGCGCGTGTACCTCGAGCTCCTGCGCGGCTGGCTCTCCTCGGACGCCTACCGCGAGCGCCTGGCGCGGCCGATCCCGCACTCCAACAGGCTGTTCGTGCGCTCGATCTTCGTCGACCTGCTCGACCGCCCGCCGTCCGCCGAGGAGTCCGAGCCGCTGCGCGAGGCGCTCGACGGCCTGTCGGACTCCGGCCCGCTGCGCTCGATCCTGGTGCGGCTGATGCTCGACTCGGGACGCGCCACCCTGCCCGAGCGCGCCGCGATCGACGACCGCCCGGAGTTCGTGCGCGCGCTCTTCCTGCGCCTGCTGCGGCGCGGGCCGCGCGCGAGCGAGCTGGCGACCTTCGTGGCGGCCCTGGACGACCCCACCTGCCGCACCGAGACGGTCGTCCTCGCGATCGTCTCCCACCCCGAGTACCAGCGCTACTAGCGTCGCCCGCGCCTCGATGGACGCCATGAGCCACCACCACGACCCCGGCCGCCGCCGCTTCCTGAAGGCCTCCCTCGCCGTGGGGACGCTGGCCGGAGCGGGGGCGCTCAGCGGCCTGCAACGTCGAGCGTGCGCGCGCTCGGCGGCGCTCGTCGCGCCGCCGGAACGCAGGACCCGGCACGTCGTGCTGATCGCCTTCGCCGGCGGCGTGCGCACGCGCGAGACGTTCGGGACGCCGCAGAACGTACCGAACCTGAGGGCCATGGCGGAGGAGGGCGTGCTGTACCCGCGCACGCGCACGGCCAACCTGGGGCACTTCGGGGCGGCGCTGTCCATCTTCACCGGCGTGAGCGAGGCGCGCGGCATCCGCGAGAACGAGCGCGGCGGCGACCCGACCCTGTTCGAGTACCTGCGCAAGCACGCCGGCCTCGCGGCCGGCGACGTGTGGATCACGACCTCGGGCGGAGCCCAGCAGGTCAACTACTCGTACGGCCTGCACCCGGACTACGGCCGGGAGTACGGCGCCAACACCCTGGACGGCGACGGCATCTTCAACCGCGAGTTCGAGCAGGTGCTGGCGCGCCTGGGGCGGCCGCGCGAGATGGAGGCCGACGAGAAGGCGCTCCTGCTGCGCCTGCGCGCGAGCCTCGGCTCGGACTCGGATGTCGGGGGCCGGACGGGCGCCCTGAACGACGCCGAGAGCGCGGCGCGCGTCGAGCAGTACATCCTCGACGAGCTGACGCGCGGCACGGCCGACGTGCGCGGAGCCAACGCCGGCGACGCCAAGGCGCTGCGCGTCGCGCGCAACCTGGTCGCCCTGTTCAAGCCCCGTCTGACCGCGGTCGTGCTCCAGAACGCCGACATCGCCCACGGCTCCTACAACGGCTACGTCGAAGTCGTGCGGCGCAACGACGCCATGATCGGCGAGTTGTGGGCGGCGGTGAAGGCCGACCCCGCGTTGGCCGACTCGACCGCGTTCTTCGTGCTGCCCGAGTTCGGGCGCGACCGCGACCTGAACTCGCGCCGCGGCCTCGACCACGGCGACGGCTCCGACGACCTCCAGCTCGTCAGCACCGTCGCCTGGGGCCCGGACTTCAGGAGGGGCGTCGTCGTCGACGAAGCAGTCCGCACGATCGACGTGACGCCGACCATCTGCGAGCTGTTCGGCACCGACGCGCGCAAGGCCAAGGGCAAGCGGCTCGGCGGGCTCTTGGCCTGAGGGCGGGACGGCCGTGGTGACCCCGACGCCCTTCGCAGCCTTCCTGGCCGCGGGCTGCTGCCTGGCGGCGTTGGCCTCGTCGCGCCCGGCGTCCGGCCGGGTGCTCGTAGCCGGCGACCGCGGATCGAGCGGCTGTCTCGCCTGTCACGAGGGCATCGAGCCGATGCACCCCGCGGCCGAGCTCTCGTGCGTCGACTGCCACGGCGGGGACGCGAGCGCGCGCCAGAAGTCCGACGCGCACGTGCCGCGCCGGCGCAGCGTCGTCGACGACGAGAGCGTGGCTGGTCCGAGCGAGGATCTCGCCTGGCGGCGCTTCCGCAATCCGATGGACCTGCGCGTCGTAGAGCTCACTTGCGGCACGTGCCACGGCGACCTGGTGGACCATCTCGCCCTCAGCCTGCACGGGACGACCGCCGGCCACCTCTCCGACGGCTACTACGAGGTCGGTCTCCTGGAGCGCAAGGGCTCGGTCTGGTCGATCTTCGACGTCCCGTCGCGAGCGGCGCGGGACGGCGCGGTCGGCGCGCTGCGGCAGGTGCCCGCCTTCCGCGCCAACCTGCCGGCCGACGAGCTCGGCGCGCACTACTCCGACCTGGCCCGCAAGGAGTGCATGCAGTGCCACCTGTACTCGCAGGGCCGCGCGCTACGGGGGCGCGTCGGCTTCGACGGCGATTACCGCGGGGAGGGCTGCGCCGCCTGCCACGTCCCGTACGGGCTCGGCGGCTTCAGCGCGAGCGCCGACCGCAGCGCAACGCGCACCGAGCCCGGGCACCCGCGCCGGCACGAGATGACGCGCGCGCCCGACACGCAGGCGTGCACGAGCTGCCACTACGGCGACGCGTCGATCGGGCTGCACTTCCGCGGTCTCTCGCAGCTCCCGCCCGGCGCGCCCGGCGGGCCCGAGATCCCCGGCACGACCGACGCGCCGCTCAACCGCGTGTTCTACCTGGACGACCCGCAGATCTGCCCCCCCGACGTGCACTACGAGCGCGGGATGCACTGCATCGACTGCCACACGCTCGGCGACGTCATGGGCGACGGCGCGTTGCACGGCAACATGGAGCACGCCGTCGAGATCTCGTGCGAGGCCTGCCACGGGACGTTCATGCGGCCGTCCGATCTGCGCACGGAGCGCGGCACGCCGCTCGTGCACCTGCGCCGCGAGGGGGAGCGCGTCCTGCTGACGGGCAAGGTGACGGGCGCGCAGCACGTCGTGCCGCAGGTCGCGCACCTGCTCGACCCGACGCGCGCGGAGTTCAACGCGCGCGCGGCCGAAGCCATGCGCCCCGAGCACGAGGGCCTCGAGTGCTACACGTGCCACGCCGGCTGGAACGTCAACTTCCTCGGGTTCCATTTCTACCGCGACGAGACCCTGAGCCAGCTCGACCTGCTCGGCGGCCGCCGCACGCCGGGCCGCGTGACGACCCAGGAGAAGGTCTTCACGACCTGGAAGAGCTTCTACGCGGGCCGCAACGAGAAGGGCCGCGTGGCGCCGTACATGACCGGCTTCGCGACCATGGGCAGCGTCACGGACGCCGCCGGCGAGCGCGTGCTCGATCAGGTCCTGCCGGTGACCGCCGCGGGCCTCTCGGGCATGACCATGATCCACCACCAGACGCACTCGACGCGACCGACGGCCCGCGCGTGCGTCGAGTGCCACCGCTCCCCGGCCACCTGGGGTCTGGGCTCCGTCAACTACCGCCTCGCGCGTCAGCTCGCGTTCGTGGCCGACCGCCGCGGCATCGAGGTCGTGGCCCTGAATCGCGCGCGGCTCTCGAGCTCGTTGCCCCTCGCGAAGATCGTGCTGCCCGACGTGATCGACGTCGCGATCCTGGCCGATCCGCTGCAGGGCTTCGCGCAGTACCTCTTCGTCGCCGAGGGCGGGCGCGGGGTGCACGTGATCGACGTGCGCGATCCCGCGCACCCCGCGCGCGCCGGCTTCGTGGCGACGATCGCGCCGCGCGGGTTGGCGCTCTCCGGCGACCACCTGTACGTCGCCGACGGCCCCGGCGGCCTGCGCGTGTTCGACCTCACGCGTCCCTCCCGGCCCGTGCTGGTCGGGAGCGCTGCGACGTTCGACGCCGAGGCCGTGAGCGTGCAGTGGCCGTGGGCCTACGTCGCCGACGGCCCCGGCGGTCTGGCGATCGTCGACGTGCGCGCGCCGATCGCGCCCAGGGTCGTCTCGGCGGTACGCCTCGGGCCCGAACCCGGGGACCAGGACGTTTCGATCGGAGCCGCGCTCCTGTTCCAGTACAGCCGGCCCCAGGCGCGCGACGGGCGGCCCGTGGACCGCCGCACGCCCGCGCGCAACCTGTGCGCCGTGCTCGACGAGAACGCCGGCCTGCGACTGGTCGACGTCACCGAGCCGCGGCGGCCGGAGCTGCTCCACCCGCGCCCGGGGGGCCGCGGCACGCGCCCGCGCGACGACCTGATCTACCGCGGTCTGGCGCTCGCCACCCACGTCGACCTGGCCGAGCAGCAAGGCGGGACGAGCACGCGCGAGGCCGACTACGCCTACCTCCTGGCCGAGCGCCGCATCGCCGACGGACAGCGGCGCAGCACGCTTGTCGTGCTCGACGTCACGGATCCCGAGCGCCCGCGCCAGGTGGGCCGCGGCGAGGCCGGCTACGCGACCGAGATGCTCGCTCCGGCCGCGTTCTACAACCCGCCCTTCCTGCAGAACGTGATGTTCGCGGCGGGCGAGCTCGGCGTGGCGGCCATCGACGTCTCCGTCTCGGCCGAGCCCGACTCCCTCGGCTCCCTGCCGGGCCTGCCGGGCGCGTACGCGCTCGCGATCGAGGAGTTCGCGCTGGACGAGATGCGCGACCCGAGCGGACGGCCTCTCAAGGACGTCAGCCACGAGGGCTCGCGCTGGCTGAACCTGGCCGAGATCGAGCGCGTCCTGACCGTCTCCGGCCGGGACCTCGGGCTGCTGGCGGACGGCGACGAGCCCCCGCTCCTGGGGGGGACGGCGCGGCTGGCGTTCGCGCGGCTCGACCGCGACCGCAGCGGCTTCCTCGAGGGCGACGAGGTGCCGGCCGCGATGGGGGAGGAGGTCGCGGGCGGCGACGGCCGCGTGTCACTGCTCGAGCTGGCCGGGTTCGGCGGCACCTTCGAGCGCTCGCGCAGCGAGGTGCTGGAGGGGAACGCGCCGCGCCTGCGCGCCGCGCGCGTCGATCGCGACGGCGACCTCGCGCGGCTCCTGGACGGCGTCGATCCGCACGCGTTCGACCAGGACGGCGACGGCCGCCTGAGCCGGCGCGAAACCGAGCGCGCCTTCCTGGCCGCCCTCGACCTCGACCGCAGCGGGAGCCTCGACCGCGACGAGCTGTCGCGCTACCCCGGCGAGTTGCGCCAGTTGCGCTACGGGGACCGGGCCGCGCAGCAGCTCTTCCGCGCCGAGGACAGGAATGGCGACGGGAAGGTCGGCGCGCGCGAGTTCCGCGTGCGCGACGAGGAATGGGATGCGCTCGACGTCGACCGGGACGGAACCGTCGTGCTGCCGCGCCGGGTCTCGGCTGGGCAGCGCCGCCGCGGCGACCTGCCTCCCGCACCCGAGTGGCCCGTGCGCCGCGCGGAAGTGCTGAACCTGCCGCCGCTGCTCTCGGCCGAGGAGCTCCTCGCGCGCTTCGACGCGGACGGGGACCTGCGGCTCTCCGCGCGCGAGCTGGCCGGGCGCGGGGACATCCTGGCGCAGCTCGACGCGAACGACTCGGGTCTGGTCGAGCCGAACGAGGTCGCGCGCGCCGTGAGGACGATCGCGCAGCTCGGCGTCGAGGCGACCGCCGACGCCTTCGAGCTGCGCTGGGACCTCGACGGCGACGAGCGCGTGACCGCGGCCGAGCTCCCCTTGCCTCCGTGGCTGCGCGCGCGCATCCTCGGCGCGCGCGAGGGGCGCTGAGCCGCCCATCGAAGCGGGTATCGGCGCCGCCGTTTTGCTATCCTGTCCGGGATTCCCGGGTTCCTCCGATGCCTGCGAACACCACTCCCGAGACCTCCCCTGCGACCCTCCCGGAGCGCGCTTCCCGGCCGCGCGGGCCGCTGCAGCCCGACCCGGCGGCGCGCGCCCACGGCGGCCGCAAGCCGCCGTGGCTCAAGGTGGCGTTGCCCGGCGGCGCGGGCTACGCGCGGCTCAAGCGCATGACCCGCGAGCTGCGCCTGCACACGGTCTGCGAGGAGGCGCGCTGCCCCAACGTCGGCGAATGCTGGGCCGGCGAGCACGCGACCATGACGATCATGGTGCTCGGGGACGAGTGCACCCGCCGTTGCCGCTTCTGCGCCGTGCGCACGGTCGAGCGCGCGGCCGCGCCCGATCCGTTGGAGCCGGAGCGCGTGGGGCTGGCCGTGGCCGAGCTGGATCCGGCCTACGTCGTGATCACCAGCGTGGACCGCGACGACCTCGCGGACGGCGGCGCCGGGCATTTCGCCCGCTGCCTGCGCGAGATCCGCGCGCGGGCGCCGCGCACCGTGGTCGAGGCGCTCGTGCCGGACTACGCCGGGGCGGACCTCGCGACCCTGCTGGCGGGGGCGCCCGACGTGCTGTCCCACAACGTCGAGGTGGTCGATCGGCTGCAACGGCGCGTGCGCGATCCGCGCTGCTCCTTCGAACGCTCGCTGACCACCTTGCGCGAGGCCGGACGGATCCGCCCCGACGGCTTCACGAAGTCCGCGCTGATGCTCGGTCTGGGCGAGCGCGAGGGCGAGGTGCTCGACGCCCTGACGCGCCTGCGCGCCGCCGGCGTCGATTTCCTGACTCTCGGCCAGTACCTGCGCCCGAGCCCGAACCACGCGCCGGTGCTCGAGTACGTCCGGCCCGAGCGCTTCGACGAGTGGGGGCGGATCGGACGCGAGCTGGGCTTCGCCTACGTCGCCGCCGGTCCGCTGGTGCGTTCCAGCTACCGCGCCGGCGAGTTCTACGCCGCCCGCCGGGCGAGATCGGAGTAGCCGCCCTGTCCCCCTCCGAGATGATCAGCGTGATCGAGCCCGACGGCGGGGTGAACGGGTACGACCCCGGGCTCACCGACGAGGAGCTGCTGCACTGCTACCGCACGATGCTGCGCGCGCGCGTCTTCGACGACACGTGCATGAAGCTGCAGCGCTCGGGCCGCATCAGCTTCTCCATCCCGAACCTCGGAATCGAGGCGACGCAGGTCGGGGCCGCGAGCGCGCTGCGCCGGACGGACTGGATCTTCCCGAGCTACCGCGACTTCGGCATGGCGCTGTACCACGGCGTCGCAGCGCTCGCGATGATGCACAACATGTTCGGAAACGCGTCCGATTCGGCCAGAGGACGCCAGATGCCGGCGCACTTCTCCTTCGAGGAGCCGATCCACCTCTACTCGATCTCCTCCCCGATCGGCACGCACGTCCCGCACGCGGTCGGCGCCGCGCGCGCGTTCCAGCTTCGTGGAGGGGACGAGGTCTGCCTGGTCAGCTTCGGCGACGGCGGCACGTCGAGCCTCGGCTTCCATTCCGGCATGAACTTCGCCGGCGTGTGGCGCGCGCCGGTCGTCTTCCTGTGCCAGAACAACGGCTACGCGATCTCCTGCCCGAGCGACGCGCAAACCGCCTCCGAGACCTACGCGATCAAGGCCGAGGCCTACGGCATGCCCGGCGTGAAGGTCGACGGCAACGACTTGCTGGCCGTGCGCCAGGCGGTCGTCGAGGCCGTCGCGCGCGCGCGCCGCGGCGACGGGCCGACCCTGGTCGAGGCCAGGACCTTCCGCATGGGCGGGCACTCGACCTCCGACGACCCGACGCGCTACGTGCCGCCGGACGTGCTCGCGGAGTGGGCGCAGCGCGACCCGCTCGAGCGCTTCGAGCGCTTCCTGGGAAAACGCGGCCTGTGGAGCGCCGAGGTGCGCGAGGGCATGCTGGCAACGGCCCGGGAGGAGATCCAGTCCGCCGCTCACGCGGCCGAGAAGACGGCCGCGCCGGGCCTGGAGACGATCTTCAGCGACGTCTACGCCGACCTTCCCGATCACCTGCGCGCCCAGGGCGAGGCCGCCTTCGACCTCGCGCGGCGCAAGGGCGACGCCATCGCCGGCGACGGCGAGTTCCCCTTGTGATCCTGCCCGCCGCCGCACTGCCATGCCCACGCTGACCCTGGTCCAGTCCGTCAACGACGCCTTGAGGACCGCCATGCGCGACGACCCGTCGGTCGTCGTGTTCGGCGAGGACGTGGGGCCGAAGGGCGGCGTCTTCCTCGCCACCCAGGGGCTGACCGCCGAGTTCGGCGCCGAGCGCTGCTTCGACACGCCGCTGTCCGAGGACGGCATCGTCGGCACCGCGATCGGCATGGCGATGAACGGGCTCAGGCCCGTGGCCGAGATCCAGTTCCAGGACTTCATCTTCCCGGCCTTCGACCAGATCGTGTCCGAGGCGGCCAAGCTGCGCTACCGCTCCGGCGGCCAGTACACGGCGCCGCTCGTCATCCGCGCGCCCTACGGCGGCGGCATCCGCGGCGGCCTGTACCACAGCCAGTCGGGCGAGGCCTACTTCTGCCACACGCCCGGGCTGAAGGTCGTGGTCCCCTCGACGCCGCACGACGCGAAAGGGCTCTTGATCGCGTCGATCCAGGACCCCGACCCGGTGTTGTTCCTCGAGCCCAAGGCGCTCTACCGCAGCGTGAAGGGCGAGGTGCCCGAGGGTTCCTACCGCGTCGAGCTGTCCACCCTGCGCACTGCGCGCGAGGGCGGCGACGTGACGATCTTCTGCTACGGCGCGATGGTCCCCGTCGCGACGAAGGCCGCCGGGCGCGCGGCCGAGTCCGGCATCGAGTGCAAGGTGATCGACCTGCGCACCCTGCTCCCGCTCGACGAGGAGGGCGTGCTGGAGGCGGCCAAGGAGACCGGCCGCGTCGTCGTGCTGCACGAGGCGCCGCGCTTCTGCGGCTACGGCAGCGAGATCAGCGCGTTGATCGCCGAGCACGCGATCGAGTACATGGAGGCCCCGATCAAGCGCGTGACGGGCTTCGACACGCCCTTCCCGAACACGCTCGAGCACCACTACCTGCCCGACGAGCGGCGCGTGCTCGACGCGATCGAGCAGGTGCACGCCTACTGATCCCGACCACAGACCATGGCCATCGAATTCAAGCTGCCCGACGTCGGCGAAGGGGTCGCCGAGGGCGAGATCGTCCAGTGGCTGGTTAGCGAGGGCGACTTCGTCGAGGAGCACCAGTCGGTGGTCGAGGTCATGACCGACAAGGCGACGGTCGAGATCCCGGCTCCCGCTTCCGGCACGATCACCGGCCTCTACGCCCGACCCGGCGACACCGTTCCCGTCGGTCAGGTCCTGTTTACTTTGACCCCCGGCGGCGCAGCCCGCGCCGCCCCCTCTCCCGCTCCCGTTCCCCCTCCCTCTCCCGTTCCCCCTCCCGCTCCCGTCGACGCTCCCGCTCCCGCCGCCGCGCCCGCTCCCGCGCCCGCTCCCGCTCCCGCTCCCGCCGCCGCGCCCGCTCCGGCTGCCGCCTCCACCCCTCTTCCGCGCCGCGCGCCGAGCAAGGTGCTGGCGGTCCCGAGCGCCCGCCGGGTCGCGCGCGAGCTCGGCATCGACCTCTCGCGCGTGTCCGGCAGCGGGCGCGGCGGGGTCGTCCGCCGGGCCGACGTCGAGGCGTTTCATTCCTCCGGCGGCGCCGCCGGCCTCGCCGGCACCGCCGCCCCCGCTCCCTCTCCCGCTCCCGCCCCCGCCCCCGCCCCCGCCCCCGCCCCCGTCGACGCTCCCGCTCCCGTTCCCGCTCCCCGCCAGACCCGCGTCCCCTTCCGCGGCGTCCGTCGCAAGATCGCCGCGGCGATGACGCGCTCGACCTCCAGCGCCGTGCACTTCACCGTGGTCGAGGAGGTCGACGTCACGGACTTCGTGGAGCTGCGCGAACGGGCCAAGGCGATCGGCGCCGAGTCCGGCGTCAAGATCACCTACACCCCCTTCATCATGAAGGCCACGGCGCTCGCGCTCGGTCGCTTCCCGATGCTCAACGGCCGGCTCGACGAGGAGGCGCAGGAGATCGTCCGGTGCCACTACGTCGATCTCGGCATCGCGACCGACACCCAGGACGGCTTGATCGTCCCGGTGATCCGGGCGGTCGAGACCAAGGGCGTGATGGAGCTGGCGCGCGAGCTGGGCGAGCTGGCCGAGCGCACGCGCTCCGGCAAGGTGCGGCCCGAGGAGCTGCGCGGCAGCACGTTCTCGATCACCAACGCCGGCAGCATCGGCGGCATCCTGGCCACGCCGATCATCAACCATCCCGACATCGCCATCCTGGGCGTGCACCGGATCGTGAAGCGCCCGGGCGTGGTCGAGACCCCGCGCGGCGAGCGCTTCGAGGCGCGCAGCTACATGAACTTCTCGTGCAGCGTCGATCACCGCTTGGCGGACGGAGCGGACGCCGCGCGCTTCCTCGCGTACCTGAGGCAGCTCCTCGAGAGCCCGGGGCTGCTGGCCCTGTAGAGCCTCGCAGGCGGTGATCGTGAAGCAGGTCCTGGAAGCGGACGGCAGCGTCATCGGGACCCTGCCAGAGCTCTCCGACGAGCGGCTGCGCGAGCTCTACGTGCACATGCAACGCGTGCGCTCTCTCGACCAGCGCATGCTGAAGCTGCAGCGCGCCGGTCGCGTCGGCTTCGTCGGCTCGGCGCTCGGGCTGGAGGCCGCCGTGATCGGCTCGGCGGCCGCGCTGAGCCCGCAGGACTGGCTGTGGTCGGGGTTGCGCGAGGGCGGGGCGGCCGTCATGCGCGGGCTGCCGCTGTGCGAGTACCTGGCGCAGATGTTCGGCAACGCGAACGACACGGCCAAGGGCCGCCAGATGTGCAACCACTTCCAGCACCGGGCGACGAACTACCCGAGCTGGTCGTCGGTGATCGGCACGCAGATCCCGCACGGGGTCGGCGCCGCCTTCGCCGGCCGCGCGCGCGGCCTGGACGAGGTGCACGCGATCTACTTCGGCGACGGCGCCTCGAGCTCGAACGGTTTCCACTGCGGGCTCAACTTCGCCGGCGTGTGGAAGGTGCCGTGCGTCTTCGTGCTGGTCGACAACGGCTGGGCCATCTCGGTCTCTTCGCGCCAGCAGACCGCGGCCCAGTCGTACTCCGACAAGGGCGCCGCCTACGGGATCCCGGCCGTGGACGTGGACGGCAACGACGTGCTGGCGGTCTACAACGCGGCGGAAGCTGCCGTCGGCGCGGCGCGCGCGGGCCGCGGGCCGCACATGATCGTGCTGAAGACCTACCGCATGCTCGGCCACTCGAGCTCCGACGACCCCACCAAGTACCGCAGCGCGGAGGAGGTCGACAAGTGGGCGGCGCGCGACCCGCTCGACCGCTACCGCGCGTTTCTCGAGCAGCGCGGCCTCCTGGCCGAGGGCGAAGCGGCCCGGATCGAGGCCCGCCTGCTTGAGCAGATCGACGCGGTCGTCCACGAGCAGGAAGCGGCCCCGACGGTGTCGTGGCGCACCCTGGTCGAGGACGTGTACGCGCAGATTCCCGGCCACTTGCGGCGCCAGTTCGACGAGTTCGTCCGCCTGCGCGAGCGGTGCGGCGACGCGCCTCCCGGCGGGGGCGCCTTCCCGCTCTGATGACCGCGAGACGTCCCCACGAGAAGGACCCATGAGCAACTCCCGCAAGGTCGTCGTCATCGGAGCAGGCCCGGCCGGCTACGTCTGCGCCATCCGCCTGGCGCAGCTCGGCCAGGACGTGACCGTGGTCGAGAAGCACTACCTGGGCGGCACCTGCCTGAACGTCGGCTGCATCCCCTCCAAGGCGCTGATCGCGGCTGGATCGCTGATGACCCGCATCGGCCGCGCGAGCGCGATGGGGATCACGGCCGAGAACGTGCGGCTCGACCTGCGGCAGCTCGTGGAGTGGAAGCAGGGCATCGTCGCCAAGCTGACCGGAGGCGTGCGGACGCTGCTGGAGAAGAACGGCGTCGCGGTCGTCATGGGCAGCGCGAGCTTCGTCGACGCGAGGACCGTGCGGGTAGAAGGTCAGGGCGATGAGGGCGAGCGGACGCTCGCCGCCGACGCCGTCGTCATCGCCACCGGCTCGGTGCCGATCGAGATCCCGGGCTTCGAGTTCGACGAGCGGCAGGTGTGGTCCTCGACCGGCGCGCTGGCGCCCGAACGCGTGCCGGAGCACCTGGTCGTGATCGGCGCCGGCTACATCGGGCTCGAGCTGGGGATCATGTACCAGATGCTCGGCAGCCGCGTGACCGTGATCGAGGCCACCCCGGGCGCGCTTCCCGGCCAGGACGCGGACTGCGTCCAGGTCATCACGCGATCGCTCAAGAAGCGCAAGATCGAGCTCCTTGCCGAGACCTTCGCCAGGGGCTGGGAGGCGGTGGACGGCGGCCTCGAGGTGCGCGTCGAGGGGAGGAAGGGCGCGCGCACGATCGCGTGCGACCAGATCCTCTCGACCGTGGGGCGCAGGCCCTACAGCGACGGGCTCGGGCTGGAGCGGATCGGCCTGGAGACCGGCGCGGGCGGCTTCCTTTCCGTCGACGAGCACATGCTCACTGCCGTGCCCGGCGTCTACGCTGTCGGCGACATCGCCGGGCAGCCGATGCTGGCGCACAAGGGCAGCAAGGAGGGCCTCGTCGCCGCCGGGGTGATCGCCGGCCGGGCCGAGGCCTACGACGCGCGCTGCGTGCCGGCGGTCGTCTTCACCGCGCCGGAGATCGCCTCGGTCGGCCTGACCGAGGAGCAGTGCCGCGAGCGCGGGATCGACTACCGCGCCGGCCGCTTCCCCTTCGCCGCCTCCGGCCGCGCCATGAGCCTGATGGAGACCGAGGGCTTCGTGAAGATCCTGGCCGAGGCCGAAACGGACGTGATCCTGGGCGTGCACATGGTCGGGCCCGAGGTGAGCGAGCTCATCGCCGAGGCCGCGCTCGCGATCGAGCTGGGGGCCACCGCCGAGGACGTCGCGCGCACGATCCACGCCCACCCGACGTTGCCCGAGGCGTTGATGGAGGCGGCCGAGTCCGTGCACGGCACGGCCGTGCACATCTTCGAGCAGAAGTGAGCGCCGCACCGCTCCTGCAGGTACTGCGCCTGGGCCGCACGCGCTACGAGGACGCCCATCAGATGCAGCGCGAGCTGCTCGAGCAGCGCATCGCCGGCGCGATCGGGGACCACCTGCTCCTCACCGAGCACGAACCGGTCGTGACCGTCGGCCGTGGAGCGAGCGCGACGGACCTCTCCGGCCTCGATCTGCCCGTGGTCGCGGTCGAGCGCGGCGGGGAGGCGACCTACCACGGGCCCGGGCAGGTCGTCGGCTACCCGATCCTGGCCCTCGCGCAGGGGCGCCGCGACCTGCGCCGGTACCTGCGCGACCTGGAGGAGGTCGTGCTGCGCGTGCTGGCCGAGTTCGACGTCGAGGGCACGCGGCGCCCGGGCCTGACCGGAGTGTGGATCGGCGCCCGCAAGGTCGCCTCGGTCGGCGTGGCGGTGCGGCGCTGGGTGACCTGGCACGGCTTCGCGCTCAACGTGCACACGGACCTGGCGGCCTTCGGCGGCTTCGAGCCGTGCGGGTTGGACCCCGCCGTGATGACGCGCCTGGCCGACCACGCCGAGCTCCCGCCGGGGAACCTGCTGGTGGAGGTCCTGGTCGTGAAGCACTTCTGCGCGGTCTTCGGACTGCGCCTGCCGCCCGCGAGCGCGTCCGGCGCCAGGGGGCCGGACGCGGGCGGCCCGTCCCTGCCGACCCTCCCGATCCTGCCCTCCTGACGGGCGCCGGGGCCGCCAGGAGGCCCACCGGCCGCCTTCGGGGGGCGCCGCGAGGGGGCCCGTGCCGGATCGGGCGGAAGGGCCGGGTCGAGCCCGGCGGCCGGCCCGGGCTTGCCGCGAATCCCCACAAGTCCGGCCGCGCGGACGCCCGATGAAACCGGCCTGGAGCCAGCCCAGACCCCGCACGGTCCCCTGCGCGCGTCGAGCGCCGCCGCGCGCGGCACCGATCGCATCGATCCCATGGAAGACACGGACCCCATGAAGCAGGACCGCCATCCGTTCGGGATCATCGACCCGGCCGTCATCGCGAGCCTGCGCGAGCTCGGAGGCGAGGACGACCCGGGCCTCTTGACCGAGCTGATCGACATGTTCCTCGACGACGCCCCTGCGCGCATGGCCGAGATGCGCCGGGCCCTGGACGAAGGCGACATCGACGGGATCGCGCGCGCCGCGCACGCCCTCAAGTCGAGCTCCGCCAACATGGGGGCCATGCTCTTCTCGAAGCTGTGCAAGGAAGTCGAGGAGATGGCGCGCACGCAACAGCACGCACACCTGGCCGAGAAGGCCGAACGCTGCTTCGCGGCCTACAGCGACGCGGAGCGAGCTCTCAAGGAGATCCGCACGGCCTAGCCACGATGGACAGTTTCGCCCACCGCCCGCACCGAGCCCGCACCTGGCCCAGATGATCAAGGACTCCTTCGAAGAGCTGCGGCAATCGGATCGCTTCCCCTCCCCGTCGGGGGTGGGCATGCAGATCCTCAAGATCACCCAGTGCGACGACTACTCCACGGATGAGATCGGGCACGTGATCATGGCCGACTCCGCGCTGACGGCCAGGCTCCTGCAGCTCGCCAACGCCGCCATGGCGGGGTCGATGAACCCGATCGCGACCGTCGACGAGGCGATCGTGCGGCTCGGGATCCGCGCCGTCCGCAACATCACGCTGGGGCTGTCGCTGATACCCTCCAACCGCTCGGGAGCGTGCCGGGGCTTCGACTACGACCGCTACTGGTCCCGGTCGCTGGCGCGGGCCGTCGCGGCGCAGTCGATCGCGGAGCACGCCGGTGTCGGCGTCCCGGCCGAGATGTACGTCCTCGGTCTGCTCAGCGAGGTCGGCCGCCTGGCGCTGGCGAGCGTCCACCCGGAGCGCTACTCGGAGCTCCTGGCCAGGACCGATCAGCACTCTCCGGGGGATCTGGTCCGTCTCGAGCGCGAGTGCTTCGAGATCGACCACTGCGAGGTCGCCGCCTGCATGCTCGATGAGTGGGGGCTTCCGGCTACGTTCTCGAAGGCACTCAGGGAGTACGAGTTCCTCGACTTCGAGAGCGCCGGCGGCGAGCTCCACACGATGGCCGAGGTCCTCCACGCCGCCCAGGTCGTGGCGCAGATGTGCACCGGCAGCGCGTCGGCCGAGGCCGCGGAGTGGCAGCAGTGGACCGATGGGATCGTCGCGCTGCGGCATCGCATGAGGCTGAACGACGAGGAGTTCCTCGCCTTCTACCGGTCGATCGTTCCGGTCTGGCGCGAGTGGGGCGAAGCGTTGAGGATCCCGACCCGGGATCCGCTCGAGTTCCGCAAGCTGGTCGAGACGATCGAGCAGAGCTCCGCTGCGCCCGCGCCGACCGCAGCGACACCGTTCACCTGCTCCACCCCACACGAGGAACGCGAGGCGGGCGGCGGCCAAGAAGGCCTGAGGGTGCTCGCGGTCGACGACGATCCGACGTCGCTCAAGCTGCTCGAGCGGCACCTGGTCC
>Ga0326597_10002259_pt1 | contig 29033 bp, 27 predicted proteins | sample RVTome_12_FD_203789 | JGI IMG/M metagenome (GOLD analysis project Ga0326597, IMG submission 203789) | Soil microbial communities from uranium-contaminated site in the Upper Colorado River Basin, Wyoming, United States - RVT100D185 | ecosystem: Environmental > Terrestrial > Soil > Contaminated >... | reverse complement strand
AATTCCCGTTTCAATGAATCCCGACATGCGGCCCATCGCCCGGTCTTCCATTTCCCAGCCGAATCGGTTCTGCTTCATTAACTGATCGTTACTGGCGATTTGATCCTGAAACATCTGTTGCTGAATATCGTTATACTGATCAGTCAACGCCTTAGATTCGTTCATTAAAGTATTCAACATCTCCCAATCCTGACTCAAATACGCCGCGTCGGCCTGTAATAATAGTTTTTCTTTCTGCACAAGAACCTTTGTCAACTCCCTCTCGTTTTGAACCTGCACCTGTTGTATGAACGAGATGCCGCTACCTGTCCGGCCATACGCCCCCATTTGCGCCAGTTGTTTTGACGCTAACCCTGTCTGTTGCCGGTTAGTTATCCGTTGCTCCTCTTGCCGCACCTCAAAATCTTTCTGGATAGTTTCTTTTGTTCTCTCATAAATATCTTTCGCCAAATCGCGTTCTTTCTGTATTTCTGGCCGGTAATCCTCATAGTATTTATATTCCGGAGTTTCCAATTTCCCCAGTTGTCCCTGAACATCTGTCAGCTGTTGATCAATCGATGTTTTCTGTTTACCCACTTCGTCAGCGAACCTATCGGAAGTAATCGCCGCGCTGAACACGGGAGCTTCCACGCCGTAAGTGAACAGATTAACTTTCTCTTGCGCTAACCGCGACGGCGTCGTTGAGGAAATCACGCCGCTGGCCAGCATCTTCGCCCGGTTTTCTTCTTCGGCCGACATATCCCGCTCACCCGGCCGGGCTGACATTCTGTATTCAGGTTTAGCCGCTACTTCAGCCCGAACCTCCGCCACCTGTTGCGGCGTCTGATAAATCGGTTTAGTGGCCGATTCCGGCGACAAATCAAGCTGACTCTTTTCAGATGTTGTTGGCAACTCCGTCGCCAAAACAGTATTGTCGCTGTCAGGGGTTATGTTGGTTTTTTGTTCGGGCATATTGTTATAGATTTTTATTATCTAATGAGTTCAGCGTATCCACTACTTATTGTTATGGTGTTACTGGCAGACGCGGCGCTGTGTTTGACGGTAACGGCAACCGTTAGCGCTCCCGTGCTATCTTCAGTCGCTGTTCCGACATTACTTTCATAATATGGCCCGACATTGCTAGCCCCAGCATCTTTATCAACCAACATACATTCAATAAATCCTTCCTGGGTATTAGTCGCCCCAGACGCTATCAGATGCGCTTCTATCCATCCACCGTCAACCAGTGTCGGATTTGATGTAATCCCCGCGAAAGACGCGATAGTCGTTGTCCCGTATTTAAGCGCGAAAGTTATAGTCCCTCCGCCACCCAATGACTGATTGATAATATTGAGTCTAATTCTAACAACATTATCCGTGCTTAATAATCCTCCGGCAAGACTGAAACTAATAACATTAGTCTCGTCTGTCGTGTTAGTAATAGTAATGTCTGAAGTAACTGTCGCCAGTCGCCTACTGGCATCACTGTGAGTATGCAGCGCTGACGCGTCACCCCCGTCGGTTAAGGACGTGTTTGCTATTCCCTGTAACTGAAACTGTGTGCCGTCATAAACAAGTGTTCCCACTTGCGCCACTGAAATATCCCCTGTCTGCAACGCTGTCGTGCCGTTCTTTGTTATATTCTTCGCCCCTAAACCATTAACATTAATCGTGGCCGCGGCGGTGTTGGCTGTATTGAACTTAACTCTTATTGTCATTCCCGCCACATACGCCGCCGGCACGGGATCAAGTGTCACCACATAAGTATCGCTGGCTTCAGCGTCAACAGCATAAACCTCAACCGAGCGCTGTAATCCCAGTTCCGTAATATATAAATTATTAGTCGATGGCGTGCCTGAATCGCCCACTAGAGCGTCTTTTTCGTTATTTGTGGGGATAGTATCAAATCGGGGGTTAAAATCCATCACAGTGGCCGAAATAGCGTGTCCTATGGCGATCTCATTAGCACCTCCACCCGGCGCGCTATTAACAATCGCTCCGGCTGTGGCTGATAAATATAGCCTGTCACCTGCGATTAACCCTGTCTGATTCTCATCCCGTCCGAATAATAAGACTCCACCAGTAATCGCGTTCCCGTCCGTTCCCGCGCCCTGGGCTATCCCCAAAACAATATTCTCTGATTTAGCGGCCGTATCAGCGTCGGTCAACAACCATTCATCGGCCGTCTCATCAAAATATACCGCTTCACCGGCCGCGACTGTTTCACCGGCCGTGGCTGATACGATCACGTTCTTATAATTAATAGTTGATCCCGTAGCTGTATCATCAACATATTTTTTCGTGGCCAACTGCGTGTCAGCAGTCGGCGCGGAGTATGTATCTATTTTAGGGATATTCGGATTAGTAAACGTCCAAACCGCGGCGATAGTTTCGGCGTTATCCTTATTGGCAAACTTCGCCACGAAATTAGGCGGATTAGTCCCAATCAATAATTTCGTTTCACCAGCCGTCCAGTCAAGTTTATTGGCCGTTACTTCAGTCTGATCGCTGGCAGTCACTCCCTCGGCATAATACTTCAGCCCCCGCTTGAAAATCGTCGCGCCAGTCGTGGCCGCTGAAGTAATCGTTGAAGCGGTGATTAAAATAAATTCAACCTTGGTCTTAGCGTCATTAATTAAAGTCGCCGGAATATAATCGCCGGGAAAATGAGCCGTTGTTAAATCTGTTCCGCCCCAATCCTCTATATCGGTTACGATAATCGTTGAATCAGTTGACGCTAAATCAACTGCTAAAGTTTTTGGTGGAGAACTTGGATATACTTGCGTTGACATATATTTTTGATAAAAAATTAATTAACTTGTTTTGATTTTTTCTTGTGATTCAAAGACATTTTCCGTGGCATTCAATCCCAGCGCGATAATTTCCCAGTCCTGATGTTTACCTGAACTACTGACCTCAACTGAAATATATTCTACTTGCGTCATTTGAAAATCAAGGAACGCTATGAAATGACGCCGGCCGTCTTCGTCTGCCGCGCCAATAATCGCTTTAACTCCCAAAGGTTCAAGTCCCAGCGGATCGCCACCTAGTAAACTGAATTCAGGGACATTATCCTGGAACTGTGTCTCGCTTCCTAAAAGAGATAATTGCTGGAATGCCGTATTGGCGAAATCTTTATATAAATTAAAATTAATCGTCGTTCCTGATGTAATGTATCCTTCCACCGCCAGACTGCTGACTTCATTCAAATAAAACCCCGATCCTCTGGTATTAATGAATCCTGACTGCCAACCGCAACTCATCGGATAAGTCGTCGTGCCTTTGGTTTTATTTATCCCCGTTCCCGTCTGATAGATATTGGGAGTATACGCTTCGCCGTAGTATAGGTCCCCGCCATGAATAGCAAACGCGTCAATACTCACCGGCCAGTATCCTTCCCAGGCATCATAGTCTTTATTATAAACCAGCACCCGGTCGTTATTGGTGGCCGTGTTGACAGACTTGACGGCAATGTATGTCCGGTTAATATGCTCAATTCCAACCAACGATCCGAAATCATAGTCTTCTATTTCCCGGCGGATATTATAGGCTAAATCATACGCTTGCGGCCGGGTATCCTTATTTAAAATTCTTCCAATACTCGTGATCTTATTATCCGGCGTGGCGAACACTATATCATTCCCTTTCCGCCACGCCCGTGATTTTGACCCTACAGCCGCGCCCTGAATCACGGGATCAATAATCGCTAAATCCGAGCCGTCCTGCGTGTATCGCAACGATTCAATAGAGTCTTCTTTTATGATATAAGCGGCGTCTTCCTGGGCTTTAACATCGGTGATGGCTTTTCCACCGTATGGGAAATAAAGCACATCACCTTCCTGCGCTGACCGGGGCGAGCTGAAAGTGAAATCCGTCGCGTCAGCTAACGCGCTTCGGGAAAGCGTGCTGGGCTTACTTTTCTCACCCGCCACTAACATTGAGTCCAAATGCGCCTCTAAAATATTGCCCCTTGGATTTTCAGGATATTCTGTTGGCATAACCGTTACCGCCGCGCCATCCGCTCCGGCATGAGCTGATCCGACAGTAAACCTGTCGTCTTGCGGGACAGCCGTGTAAGCTACCGTCTGATCGTTATAACTTAGCGTCCCCGTCGCCGGCACCGCCAGTCGTCTGATTTCAAATGTCGGAGTGCCACTTAATCCACTAATTGCCGTGAATGTTATTTGGGTTGAGGTCGTTGCTGAAATTTTTGAAATAAACCCGTTCTTGGCGCCGGATGTTATTCTGACATAAAAATCGTTCCAAATATCCGTCGCCCAATCAGCCGTGGCGATCGTTACTGTCGTTGTCGTGGTGGCTGATGCTGTCCCGCTGTAATACACGTCAGGAATCAAAGTCGTGTCAACTATGACGGCCGTCTCCGCTCCGGCTAACGCGCCGTCCAGTGTCGCTTCGTAGCCTTCCCAGCGGGAATACGGCTCAACCGCGTTACAGAAATACGAAAGATCAACCGCGTCAACATTAATGTTGTGTTCTTTGAACCCAAAAACTTGTCCGCTGGTATATCCCCCTTTCAGCAGCGACCAGGCTGTCGCTTTATTATTATAGTATTCTAGTTTCGTGCTGTATGATTTGACCAGAATATTCGTGCCGTCACTTTTCTTTAATGAGTATAACGATTTCACTCCCGCTGCTGTCGTATTATTCGCTCCCAATAATGTCTCTCCTGGCCGGGGAGCGATTCCGCCACGGGAAGTCAGCTGAATATTAACTGACTTTATTGAGCCACCAAGCGGAACGCGTGAAGGATCAACTCGCCGATGCCAGCCTTGTCGGAACTGATCGATGATAATAAAATTATCTTTGGGCATAAAGCTACATTCTATAATATGTCATTGATTCAATATCCGTCTCACTTGGAAACTTACTCTCCAGTAATTGCTTTTTATAATTATAATTATTCTGATGATTGCCTAATTCTTTTAACTCCCTCAAATTCCCCGACGCTATCTCCGCTCCCTTATCAATAATCAGGTCAACTTCTTGTCCTTCCAAAATAGTCGTGTCACTACTGGCGGTAAACTCCTCTTTCCGTGTTCCAGTAGTGCTTTTCACCAGAAATTTTGAGTAATGTTTTAAGATAATTTCCCGGCCTAATCGGGCGTAGATTTTATCTATTCTATATTCAGTCAACGCCGTTGCCGCTGAATTCGTCAGTGTCAGTTTTAAGTAATCAATGTTTTCGTCATCAGGCGCGCCGGTCTCTGTCGCTTCAGCCCAGTTAAAACTAAGTAGATTCCAGCCAGCCTTAAACGATAATCCGTTCTGCCGGGTAGTTTCAGCTTTTGACCAATACGCCGCGTCACTACTGCCCCAATATAAAGTAACCGTTGTCGGTAATGTTGAGGGTAAAAATACCCAGACGAATAAAACCCCTAAATCCTCATAGCTGGATAAATCAACTGCCGTAAAGGTACTGTTGCTGATACTAACATCCGTGGCCACTCCGGCTGAATCAAACGCTACACAGGACGAGTTGGTCTTAAATGTTTGAGTATCGGTTCTGACATTAGTGGCGTCGTCTCCGGCAGTCCAAGTTCCGTCATCCGTGGGCGTGGTGGTGGACGCGATTTGAGCGCTTCCCTGATCACCGATATTGCTCCGCAATAACATATACGGCACGCTGTCCTCAAAATCAATCGCGAACCGGTTACGGTTCTCCTCGACCGTTCTGTCCATTGAGGAATTCAGTATCCAGTTATTCTCGGCGTATTCCGGCGAGATAGGGTTTTGGAGTGTGTGAAAATATTTTAAGGCCACTCGTTCCCAGATTTGGTTTTTAAATGATTCTTCTTCTGGCAATATCTGAATAGTCTTATCGTAATCAATATCACTAGGAAGTGGATACTCAAAAACATCATCAAAGATTAGGAAACTTGACCCAACCCGTTTAGCACCGGGCAAATCAATATCAAGCCGAACGAACCGCAAAGCGTCATTGAGGATATTTCGCATTTCAGTATCACCGCCAAGTTTGCCTTTAGCGTTATGTATCCGGCGATTGATCCGGTCAATTAGTTTTGTTTCGGTTAAGGCCATACAGATTTTAAATTAATACTTCTTCCTCTTCTTAGCAACTCCTTTAATCGTTCCTTTCCGTTCACTGGCATAAAAGACACTCGCGCCTCGTTTCTTGCCATACGACTTTACCATCGCCTTTTTTATTTTAATCCCTTTTTTTGTTAATGGCATATTTTTAATTATTAACCGGCTCAAATTTAAGATTGATTTTTGGGAATGAATCCCAGGTGTCTTTCGGTAACGCTCTGACTTTTCCCTCAATTTTACCATTATTCCTGACGATAAAACTTGATAATATCTTATCCAAATCATCAATAATTATCTTATTATCCAGCACCAGCCCAAACCCACCCCCTCCCTCAACTAATTGAACGAGGGTGTTGTTGTCTATCTGTATAATTGGCATAGGTTCTTCTCCTTTTAAATTAAATTTCATTATCCCTCCAAATTCATACTCCCACGGTACCTCAGTTACTCCCGGTTTATATTGATCAAACACAAACCATTTCTCGTTATCAATATATCCATAAACCGTAACGACATGCGTCTGATTATTAATAACCGCCTGCAATGGTGATTGCGTTAGGGCCTCTTTCATCCGGCCTCTTAAATGAGCCGAGGTGGCTTGTCCATTTAAAGGCAACGATAACCATTCCCATTGTAATTTGTATCTGTCAGTGAAATCCTCAGCTAGAGCATCAAGCTCAAGTGTTAAGAACTGAAAGTATTCCTCACAAGTTTTTACATCTTTGGAAAACGGATAATACGCCTCTAATGGCACGCCGTGTTCTAAAAGAGTATTAACGACAATCGTCATCCAGTTCCCCCGACCACAAATAGTTCCGCTTTTAGTGGCCAGGTATCGGTCGGAGAAATTATGTTCCACCCCAGCCTCCCACTTAATTAGTATCTCCACGCAGTTCAGGAGAGAATATGAAACACACGAAAAAGTATCGAATCCCGGATTAGATTGCCGTTCAAATACCGGCAAGTATTGGCCCCATTGTCCGTCCGGCACCCTGATCCTAGTCTCAATCCCCGTATATCCACCAAATACCCAGTCACGAGGATCGTGCCTTTCTTCTATCCGCAATCCGTGATTTTTGAATTTTATTGTTTTAGCCATAACAATATTCGCTTAAAATAATACCCCAGAATAAATCCCGCCAAAAATAACGTCATAAGCCTAATACTTATTTTTCGTTGACATAATCGTTAATCGGAACGAAATCAAGCGATCGGGCCGCTTTAACTAACGCGATAATCAAAACCGTCACAATTTCATCAACTTTGCCGGAATCAACAGCGAATAACTTGAATATCCCCCAAACCGCTAAAGCGATAATTAAAACTTCCAACGTATGCAGAATAACCGGCTTAGAGTCCTTCAGCATAGATAACAAAACCACTTTAAAATTTGTCATATATTGTGAGTTAATTTTTAAGTAGCATCCCGACCAAGATGCCGATAACGCTTAATAGTATTCCTAAAATAGCGCTGTAAAGCCAGGTGTATCGTTTGGATACCTTCATCTCTTTGAGCGATCCCCTCAATTTCTCATCAGAAATCTCCAGTAACCGAATCTCACTTGAATGCCGATCAATATAGCCGTTAGTCTTATCCTGCCGGGCATGCACGCCGGCAAATCCTTTGGAGACAGTCTCTTGCAGATTGTTTATTTTTTCTAATAACAGTTTGTCTTGATGATTTAAGTCGGACATAAAATTGTTTAGTTATTAGCTATAAACTATTCTAAATCCAAGGAAAGAAACAACCCCACTTATATCATCACTGGCATCACCCCCTGAACGAATACACATAAAACTTACCAAGTCACCAGCAGTCAATGTTAAACCGTCAGACATAGCAGTTACATTGATAATATTTAAGAGATTTGTCCCGCCATTAGCATAGGTTGTTGAAGCAATACTGTCCGCACTTCCTCCCGCACCAAGGTTTTCTCCCGATGCTACAGCTCTCGATTTAAACTCAAATACAGCAGGACCAGTTGCACTTCCTGTCGTCCAATAAGCTTCAACGGAAGTAATGCTTGTAAAATTGTCAGGAAGCGTCCAGTTAGCCGCAGCCCTTTCAGTTACACCATCCGCTAAATTAACAGACGGCTGTTCGAAGACAAAGCTTTCTTGTGCCGCCTTAGTATATTGAGCAGGTAAAAATATGGTCTTATTCCCCCCTCCAACCCCCGCAACCTCCGTATCAACATACGCCTTAATACTCTGCTGTGAAGCGACTTTTACAGCACTATCGGATACCATAGTATCTTCATCTAAGAACCATGCCGCGCCTAATAATGTCGTCATATCATGCAATCCGTCTGGAGTAACGGCTCTCGTGGCGTCTGTTCCTGTTTCTGTTTCAGCCGTTGTCGCCAGTTCAACGACGCCTTTGGCTGTGTCTGACGAATCTCCAATAATCGCCAGCACCTCTGCCTGTGTTAAATTCTCGTATGCTCCGGCGACATCGTCCCAGCCGAAGATAGCGTTGGCTCCAGCATCGGCCAGTGTAACTGTTAAACTCTGAATGCTAACTAAATTCGCCAAGGTATCAATCGCCGCTTCAATTGTTCCTTCCGTTGTCGCGTCAAGCGCGTCAATATTGGATAGTGTCGCTGTCCCAATAGCGTCAGTAATAATATCTGTCCCGGCGATTGAGATGCCCATTGAGGCCGCTAAATTTATTCCGCCGTCATCAATATCTAAAATATCCGCGCCATCAACATTGAATCTGTATAATCCCTTATCAGCCGCGACTGACGCCACATCCGTGGTGAAAAGAACATAATTCAATGTTGCCGCTCCAAGATCAAAAACTGATTGAACATGGAGTTCTTCGAGATCACTTGATCCAATTCTAAATTCAGGATTGCCGTCATTAACAGCGTCATAATGGAGTATATCTGTCCCGCCAGTGGTGTTACCGTTGGCTAATACTTCCGCTAATGTGTCTGCTCCGGCAACTTGCGCGTCAACATACGCCTTAATACTCTGCTGTGAAGCGACTTTTACAGCACTATCGGATACCATAGTATCTTCATCTAAGAACCATGCCGCGCCTAATAATGTCGTCATATCATGCAATCCGTCTGGAGTAACGGCTCTCGTGGCGTCTGTTCCTGTTTCTGTTTCAGCCGTTGTCGCCAGTTCAACGACGCCTTTGGCTGTGTCTGACGAATCTCCAATAATCGCCAGCACCTCTGCCTGTGTTAAATTCTCGTATGCTCCGGCGACATCGTCCCAGCCGAAGATAGCGTTGGCTCCAGCATCGGCCAGTGTAACTGTTAAACTCTGAATGCTAACTAAATTCGCCAAGGTATCAATCGCCGCTTCAATTGTTCCTTCCGTTGTCGCGTCAAGCGCGTCAATATTGGATAGTGTCGCTGTCCCAATAGCGTCAGTAATAATATCTGTCCCGGCGATTGAGATGCCCATTGAGGCCGCTAAATTTATTCCGCCGTCATCAATATCTAAAATATCCGCGCCATCAACATTGAATCTGTATAATCCCTTATCGGCCGCGACTGACGCCACATCCGTGGTGAAAAGAACATAATTCAATGTTGCCGCTCCAAGATCAAAAACTGATTGAACATGGAGTTCTTCGAGATCACTTGATCCAATTCTAAATTCAGGATTCCCGTCATTTACGGCGTCATAATGGAGTATATCTGTTCCGCCCGTGAGATTCCCAATTGCCAATATTTCAGCCAATGTATTAACTGTCGCTATCTGCGCGTCAACATACGCCTTGATGCTTTCCGAAGTGGCCAGCTTTATCGCTGACGCTGTCGCCATTGTGTCGTCGTCAATGACATCACTAATATTAGGTGTCGTGGGAAAATCAAGATTGAATCCGTTCAGGTCAAGATCGCCGCCTAGCTGTGGCGTCGTATCTTCAACGACATTACTTAATCCTCCAGCGCCAGTCGCCAGGCTGATTGAGCCGTCACCGTTATCCGTTAGTGTCCCGTTCGGGAACTTAAGGATAACCGGATATGTTGCCGGCGCGCCGTCTTCCTCCTGAACCTTTAATCTGGGTATTGTGTAAGGCATATTTGTTAATTCAAAACCCTACGGGTTTTGAATAATTAATTATTTTATTTATACATAATGTTTACAGCCAACCCCACGATTGGGTCCCCATTCCCTGTTGCTGTAGTCGTGCAGGCATAATTTATCTCTGTCCCAAACGCCATCGGCACGTCAAATCGTATATCATACGATCCCGCCGCCGGCACGAAGAAACTCTGTTTTGGCACCGTCGTTCCAACAGTAATACTGCCTATCGCCAGATCAAATAACTGAATAAACGCGTCAGCCGTATTTGAATTATAAACATTCAAGCCGTATAACACCCCAGGATTCGCTTTTGCCGCTTGAGCCGTATTATCGCCGTCAGCATCAAATAATGTATCAAACCCTACGGCGTCAGTCGTGGCATCCAGCCCGACTGTTCCCAAAGCATTCGTCCCAGCTGGTAATGCCACGTCAGTCACTAAACTCACTCTCGGCACCGTTACGCCATCTATTCCCGTGCCGGCAGCTATTCCGGCCTGTCCGACGATTAAATTAACCGCCGCCCTATCCGTTTCATCCCAGTCGTCTATTATTTGTAACGCCACTACCGCCGGATCATCCGAGGCTAAAGTCATTCTGGGCGTATTAGCCGCTACTGCTCCCGCTCCGCCAGTAATTGCTACCTGACTAGCAATTAGATTCACGGCAGCTCTGTTTGTTTCATCCCAGTCGTCTATTATTTGTAACGCCACTACCGCCGGATCATCCGAGGCTAAAGTCATCCGTGGCGTGCCAGCCGCCACGGTGCCGGCTCCGGCCGTGACTGCGTTGCCACCAACTTCTATAAGATTAACATCGGCCGCTAGTGTGCTTGTTCCACCCGTCTGACCCTGTTTAATCTTATAACTCGTGCTGGCTAATGTCGTTGTGGTTGAGGTTTTCTTCCCGTAAATAATCCCCTTACTGTAATCCACGCAGTAATCACCATTAGAAAATCCACCAGTTATCACGGTCGCCCTATTCGTTCCAGCCGCTTCATCAACTGCTTCCGCCCGATCATAAGGAAACGGCACTTCCGTTATTAAGGCAGTTGAGGTGAATGACAGCGAGGTATCTAATTCAGTTCCCTGCATCGCCCCGGATTCGTTTTTAATATTATCGTAAGCTAAGACGCCTTCCACGACTGTTCCCGCGGCTTCTCCCGCATCCGATGTCCTTGTGCCACTGTCCCAGAAATATAATTGGACGGTTTCGCTACTAATCGTTTGGATTGAAGAGGAATAACTTTTATCGTCAACCGGCATTCCTCTAAAATCGCTTATGTTAGATTGTCGTTTTAATAACATATTTTTTTTTAATTAAGTTAAGATAAATTCCATTTTAGGAGAGGCAACTAATCAGTTACCCCCGCCTCTCCCAAATAAAATCTATTCAGCCAATTAATTAATTAATTAATTGGATAATTTTAAGTGTTCTTCCAGCGTAAGGATCGTTGTCGTTCCGTCAGCCAGCCAAACTTTGATATACTGTTTGCCATTAATCGTGACTGGAGCTTCCGATACTGTGGCCACGCCACCAATCTTTTTAAGCGTTTTGGGCTTAATCGGCTCTACTGCCGGAGCTTTGACTTCCTTAGCTTCCACTGGGACATCTTCTGTTTTCTTTTTTCTAGGCATAATTTTTAGTTTCCTTTTCTTAATTCTCCCCATGGTAAATATCCATCGCCAAGACATACCGGACAAGGTTCGTCTTCGTTCTGTATCTCATTCGCTGACTCGCCTTTAATAATTCCAGTCGTTAAACATCTCTGGCAATTAATATGAATTTTTTCAATCTGGGTCATAAAGGAAAGAAATTAAGGATTAAGAAGCGACAACGGCTAGTCCAGTCGTTGCTCCTGTTGGCACCGGGCCGATAATGTGGACCTGATCGGTGACAGTATCGCAGAAATTGGTGCAGTGGAACGCCGCCGGATTAATGAAGCTCATCTGGCCTTCAACTAATCCTGAAACACTCTGAACGGCGTTAGTAATCGCTGATCCGGTGCTTGTTAAAACCGCTTCAAAGATACAGTTGTCAAAAATCGTGCTGAACGCCAAAGAGGCGGTTGTGTCCACATCAATAAAGTTATAGGTAGCTGACGAACTACAGACCACGAACCGACAGTTTCTCCATCGGCAATCTTTGGCCCGGGTCGCGCCACTCGCCTTGAACCACAACGATCGTCTGGCCGCCGTGATAACTAGAGTGGAGAACCCAAACTCGCAGTCAATAAAACTCGAGGAATCTGACCGGCATTCAAAATCCGAGACAGCTGTCTCTCCTAGATCCGACAGTTTCTGGAATGTACAGTTTTTCCACAATGTGCCTTCGTCGCCATTGCCAATAACCGCCGCTACACTATTGGCATGCGTACCGCTGTTCATAATTTTCAAATTCCTAAACGAGTTTCTGATACCGCTGACTGTAATTGTCGCCGTCGTATCAACTGTGTTAGTGGCTAACTGAATCTTGGCGCCTTGCTGAATAAGTCTGTCGCCACCGTCCATTCCCATAACATTCACCCGGTTTTTTGACCAGGTAATCCCGCTGGCAACAGTATGCGTGCCGTCGCCGTCTAACAGAATAATATCGTTATTGTTAGAAGTCGCGTCATCGTAAGCTGTCTCCAGTGAAGTATAAAACCGCACCTGACCTTTGGGGTCGGGTCGGAACATTTGCTGTAGTCTGTCGAATCTCTCCTCGCCAGCGTCACCTGACGCTGTCACAATGAAGACCCGGCCAAACGCCGGCACGAGACTGTGTAGGCCGGCCGCCATAGCTTTGCCGTAATTCGAATTTAAGTTATACATAGTTGTTTATCCTTGTGAGCCCACCACCGTCCTATATGACATAGCTCACATTAGTTGTTTAAGAGGCCGCGAGTGATCCGATAAGTCCGATCCCGCTCAATGTAACGATTCCATACCCACACCGGACACCGTATGTCCAGTTATCGTTGTGAATATCTTCGCCATTATTTCCCGGAGCCGGAGCTTTCAAATTCGGATACTCATTGACAGCAAAATACGCCTGCCAGCCCATCTGGCCTTGACCGATTGCCGCTAAGAACCAGTAGCGCCGTTTAGCTGAATCATGCGCACCTGTGGCTGTCGTTGCCAAATACGACAGAATAACATGCTCGTATTTTCTGTTGTAAACATTTTTAACGCCTTCATGCGCGGCATCAATATCAGCTGTGCTTTCTAAAACCTGCCTAATAGCCCGAACTGTCGTTGGATCGTCGCCTGAAATAATAGCGTTAAATCGCTTAACTCGTCTCTCGCCAAAATTACTCAAAACATTAGTGACGGCTAATTCTTCAGCCGCTTCCAGCCCACCCTGTGAAAAGACAGGGTCACCATTCACTCTGTTCCGGTAAGTGGAACTTGAAAACGATAGGGTATGAACTGCTGATAAAAGAGCCAGTCCGTCACCAGTCGTTGTCGTAACACTTTCACCGTCCATGTCAGTATATGAGGTTGCTGACGCGAAAGTTAAAATGTGCGTCAGGTCTAATTCTGTTCTTTGTGGACAGAAATGAACCAGAGAAGTTATTTGTGAAGCTACTTCCGGAGCTTTATTGTATCGTCTCATTTCGAAAGTGATGACGATTTCTTTGGCAATTCTCTTTAGTGTCAGGGTCTTGGAATACCCAATCCCGACATTCGCTTTCACGGCGTCTTCACCTTCCCGTTTCAGGCTGCCGAATGTTTCGGTATCCACTTCATCGTATCTGCGGGTGTTGCCCGTATGATCGGTGATGTCGTCAAGAATGAAGAGCCTTTGAGCGTTGCCAGTCGTCACCATTTCCTGATTGAGAGCGAATTCTTTCTCTACTAAATCAGTAAACTCTGAAAGAGTAACTGTATTTAGTAATCCGGTTGTTTGTAATCCCATAGGAATTGGTTAGTTGATTAAAAATTAAAGAGCCTAAAATTAAATTAATTTTAGGTGGTTGCCACATTGGCCACGGCTATCATGGCATTGATCTTCACTCTGGCTTTAGTGGCTGAAATGAATTTCGTGACAGTCACGACTTGTTTCGCGGTCGCTCCAACATTAAGTTCAAGCGAATCGCTTAAGTCATACCTATTGCCAACCATAGCGGTTGTTAAAGCCGTGCCGGACGCGACTGTGGCGTCCCATTCAGTATCGTCAGCTGGCACTAACACCGGAACCATTGTGGTATCAGCATAATCACTGTCCGTTGAAGCGATAGTTTTTTGAATGACACCAATATGATCGCCTGATGTTGAATCAGCCGGCTGAATAGCTCCGCTGCCGTCAGCGTAAACGAGCGCTCCATTCGTGAAAGCGGTTGACGCTACCTTTGGATACCACTCAAGTCTAGCTCGGCCTTTTGCTAATACAAAAGACATAATCTTTTTGGGTTAATTATTAGACTTACAGCGGTTATCTACCACGAGTTGTTTGACGATTACAACTTACGAAGGATAGAGAAGCTTTGCTTCTCAATTACTTTTAACGAAAAAGTATGTAACGAGTATGAGTGACTCAAGTTAAAATTTTAATTTTAATTTAAGTCACCTAATTCGCCATTACTTGACTATCGCTTCAGTTTTAAGTGTCCGGTCAATATCAATTACAAGTATCTCTTCATACTTCCGCCCGCTTTCTTTTATCCACAAATTATCCGCGGCTGTGGATAAATGCTTATTAAGTGTTTTGCTGACTGTTTCCTTTACCACATCAACTGGCAGTAATACTAACTGCAAAATATAATTCACCTCATGCGCCTTAGCTCCCTCGTCCAACAGAATCTGAATAATATCAACGATTATCTGATTATAGTCTTTTGATAATTCGTATTGCGGTTTATCTTTGATCTCACATTCCACGATTTTTTTAAGAATTTTATTAGCTATCGGAATACATCTCGCGTTGCGTTCAGATGTCAGTTTATTTTCTTCTTTTTTAATTTTCTTTTCAACCCTATTAAACATAATTGTTTTAATTAATCGCCTTTTCCTTTAATGTCAGCTGATGCCCAACACCTTCTATCTCAACAAGATAGCTGGCTTCTGGTGAAATCACCCTTGCTGGGACTTTGACTCCAGTATCAACTGTTTTGTATCCGTCAACATTTTTCTTGGTAACATACCCTTGCGTCTCAACTTTTTCCTTAACACTTTTCTCAATGATTTTGGCTTTAACCTGCTTGAGGCTTTTAATGAATTCAAGATACCTAATCTCAACTTTTTCTTCTTTGTTAGTGTTTGTGTCCAGTAACAATAAATAAATCCATAGTTCCGGCTCGCCCTTTATAGTAATCTTTTCAAATGGCTTACCGTAATCAATGACATATTTATCGTCCATCATTCTGACCCCGACAAAATGTTCCGCCGGCCGGTCAAGGATACTATCGTCAACGATCCCTTTCTCCAGCTTAGTGATCCGGTTTAAAAGCGATTTATAATCTTCTTTATTAATCTCAACTGTCTCTTTTTTATTATCAGCCGGCATCTGTTCTTTTGTGCTTAATGTTGTTGGCATATTATTCTTTGGCCTCCTTTGATATTCCTAGATTAAGTTTTTTAGCTAACGCTTTTCCTTGTGGCGTATCAGCAAACCCCGGTTCTTTCCTCCCCCCAGCGCCACGGCTCCCTGAAAACGGAACGACCTCGTTTAGTCCGCCAGCGGATGTCCCCGGCGTCGTCCCGTATGTCATCCGATACGCTTCAGTCATCTTGGAGGCTATCTCCGCCCGGGTAGAAGCCGGATCAGTCAGCCGATTGAAGTTAGCCAAAACTTTTTTCCGCTCGTCTTCTTCAAATACCGCCAGTTCCCGTAACGATTCGTCTTTGTATGTCTCTTTCTCCCTAACCTCAAAACTTTGAATCCTGTTCTCTAGCGTCTCCTGTTTTTCAAGGATCGCTTGTTCTTTTTCCGTCAGTCCTTTTTTCTCTTCTTCCGATAATTCCGACAGTTTGAGATTCCTTAATTTGTTAAAGTTCTTATCTTTCCCTTTTTCTTTTTCTAGCTCCGTTTTTAGGGTCTTAACCTGACTTCCCATCTCGTCAATAATTGTCTTTAATTCAGCTTGGTATTTTTCTAGGGCCTCTTTCTTCACGACCTGAACTTTTTCCCCCGACTCATCTTCAATTTCCATACTCTCAATTTCAGGGTCTCCCTTATCATCCGTTATGTTATCATCCAAATTTTCATCTAGCATATTTTTAATTATTATTTAACCACTGTTTTTATTAACTGGGGTCAGCGACTCCCCGAATAATAACTACTGATCCGACTCTATTGTTTCTCCGTCCCCCGAAACATCAATAGTTTTGTTTCCTAATCCTTTTAAATAATCTTCGTATTCAAGTGAGTATGCTTTAATCCTGGCATAAAACTCACTGGCGCCGTAAATCTTCCCTCTTATAATCTTTGCTAACTCTTTCTCATTCTCCAACGCCAATTCCTGAAACTGTTCGGCAATATACTCTTTTATCTCCTGCCCAAACATTCCTATCCCCAATAACACATCCGCTTCCTTTTTATAGTCTATCGTCTTTACTGCCGACTCATGCCCGTCAAGGTTGACTTTAACATTAATCGCTCCCAACTGGTCTTCTATATTAAGCGGACAATCACAGCCGTTATGTTTTATCGTCTCGTCTAAAATTTCCTTAATTATTTTCTTGTCTATTTTATGTTTTAAAAACCATCCCATATTATCTCCTTACCATTTCTTCAATCCCAACCTCAGCCATTTCTTTCTCCGGCCTTTCCGCCATCCCCCGCCGGACTCCTGCCGTCCCTTTATTACCCCCTCTTTTAGCAACCTCCCCACCCATCATCTTTTCCTCTAAAACCCGCTCCTTAGCCTGTTCCCCTAATTGAGCAAACGCTTCCTCAACATTATTTCCCCAGACCCTAGCGTGTTTCCGTTTATAGAAATCAGCATTCAATGCTTCCAATCCGAACATGTTGGCCGCCTGCGTGAATTCTTCAGTCAATAAAATCTTATTTAAATTATCATTTTCTTCCTGTGTCGGCACGATCGTCACCTGATGACTGTATTTTAGTCTGCTTAAAATAGGCGTTGAAATGACTACCGTCTTAACTTTTTCGCCTCCCGCCCGTTCTTCTTCAAACATTTTCTTTGACATTTCTCTGGCCTTAACGAAATCAATATCTTCATCGGTAAACTTAATTTTTTCCGTTACTTCCTTGTCGCCAACATTAGCGTTATCAATCACAATCGTTTTATGTTTATTCACCAGCCGTTGTCTGGTCTCGTCAAACTCCTGATCAATCGGTTTAGTCCAATTAACTAAAATATTATTCATTCTCAATTCCGAGATTTTCTTTTCCAATAACATCACCGAGAATAATGACAGCCCAATATTAATCTGCGCTTGCCGTTGTAGTTCCAAAATTTCTGTCGCAGTCGCCTGTCGTGACGGCTGTTGGCCCTGTGCCAGCCGTGAAATTGATTTAGCATCAATGAAATCTTTTATTATAGAAAACATCTGAACCTCCGAGCCGGTTACTCCCTGATGATCAATCAGTCGTTTAATCTTATTGGCATCTATCCCGTTCCAAATAACTCCCGCGTCAAATATCCGTGGCGGTAATCGTCGGCTGTTAGTATTGGCCACCGGCGGATTATATGACTGCTTAGTCTTTCTCATCATCATCCTTAACTGTTCTGTCAATAAGTCATCCTCAATCCCAACTTTTGACATTAACGATTTACCGTAAGCGAATCTGGGAGAAATTAACTCGTATATCTGCCAGGCGATGCTCCCTCCGTCCCACTCCCACGGCTGGGGAAACCCGAATGGCAACATATAAACTCCATTAACAATGATTTGATACTCATCACACAACCAATCCTGATACTTAATAATTTCAACTTCGTCATTTTTAATATTGTTTAACGTATAGTCTCTATATCTCAAAGTCTCACTGGTCTCGTTTAGGCCAGTCGCTAGCCCGGGCTTAACATATTTCCAATTCGCCCATTTTTGAAATATTGATTTTGCTTCCTCAAACGATTTGATTTCAACTGTAAATAATTTCGTCTGTTTACTGGCTTCCGCCTCATAGGCGTTCCCTAAAAAAACATTCTCCATCCCAATTAACTGGCTTTCGGCTGAATATAAAGTCTTCGTCTCCTCAATCCAATCAAGTCCCTCAAATCCTTTGGCCGGATCAAGTTTTTTCTTATTCTTAATTTTCTTTTTAGTAAATGTTGATGGCCGCCATCCCTCCTCAATAAAAACTGTCCCCTGTTCCAATAATGTAAATATCCGCGCCAGTTTCTTTTCCTGATCGTTTTCCATCTTCCGTGATTTCCTGATAGCATGCGTCAGGCTCCGGCCAATAATCACATCCTCGTCGTTGTCTTTGTTATACGAGTGAACTTCCGGCTCAAGATTTAAGCGATTCAAATGCGACGCTATGGCCAATAGTTTTTCTCTGGCCAATCCAGCTGTCAGCCGGTCATCGCTAACATTTTTCCGTGGCGGAATATAAGTATTTGATCGTTTAGCGTTTAGCTCCACATACCGCTCAAGGGTCAACCCATCAAACCCGTCGTGTGTCTGTTGTCGCTCATCCCGCATTCGGACTAGCTCGGCCCACATCAGCCGGGCGTATTCTCTCTGCTCGTTATTGAAATCACTAAACTGCGGCGAGGCTTGCATCGCTTCATCAATACTGTCTTTAGTTATTTGAACCGCCGGTTTAGAGGCCATAGGTTTTAATTATGTTCACAAGTTGAGTTCTCCGTTAGATAAATTGTACCCCCCGTTGTAGGGGGATTAGCCCCGGTTAAAGGTTCTTTAGTTTTCCGCGCCCGTAATGTTTGTAAAAAATACCTGGCACAATCCGCCGCATGATCGTCCAGCTTAGTATCTAAATCCTCCGGCTTATAGCTATCGTGCAGCATTTCAGGGATAGTCCTGATTGTATTAACACAAGTCGTGAATATTTTTAACTTCTCTGTCCTTAAATACTGTCTGACAAAATTCCAGCCAGCTATCCGGTCATTACTGCCGGGATAACAATCTATCCCGTTACGCCTTAGAACATCAGCAATACTCTCTGGCAGACCCGTCTTAGCAAAAATAGACGGGTCAGCTACCGAATACCGATACTCTTCATCCCCGCTTAACTCCTTTATAGCCTTAGCATTCTCATCAGCCGTTAAACCAGCTTGGTAATACTCCCTTAATAATTTTAATAAACACCAACGGATGAAAAAACTCTTTCCTCCCCCCATTGCTCCACCATAAAGGACATATTTATAAGCATTCACAGCTACAAACGCCTCGTCCTGCTTACTTGTTGGATGACATAATTCAGAGAATTTAACCTCTTTCATTAATGTCCACAACACTTCGTGGGATGCCAAGGAGCGTTTGGACTCCCACCTGGAGCCCAACAAGGGGTATAATATTTTGTCCACTCCTCTTTGCAATCAGTGCAATAAACTATATTACCTAAAACGCAGTGAATTAAACTCTTATGCTCGCAATGATAATGTTTGTGGCTTGACATAGTTTTACCTATTAATGTCCTTAACAGTCGCCGGTTCTTTTAAGTCGCCTTTCATCACTTCAGTCACGGCTTCTTCTTCCGGCTCTTCTGCTTTAATTAATTTTAAAATCTCATAACACGCGCCAGCGATTTGTTCCTGCCGCCGGTCAATTAATTTAATCTGATCTAAAAATTTACTCCGCTTCTCATGTAAATCTTTAGCCTCATTTTCTAATTCTGCTTTTCTCTCTTTCATTTTTTTGGTGTCCATAGGGTTTTCGTTATGGATATTAATCCACAATAATAATTTTTTAATTAAATGTAGCATAGGGATCGCTCATCACCGGCTCGGTCATCTCTACTGTCTGTCCGAACCCAACGAAGTTTCTCATCTCATACGCTATCGCCAGACTCATCACTCTGTCCAAATGATGACTAAGGTTTGGATCGTAACGGATTTGTCGCAAATGATCCTCGTCAAACATCTTCAGCTCTTTCAGTGTCGCCTTATCGGGAATAAGAATATCGTCTTCATTGATCGCCGTTGATAAATTATTAATGATTGTTGATTTTGTCGCTGTTGTCGTCAGGAACCCCAGCCGCGTTGTTTCTTTTTCTTCCGTCAATCCTCGCCTGACTTCAGTGTAAATGTTTTGATAAATAGTTTTCAAAACTGTCAGCGCCGCTAATCCGGTATTGTTTCGCTCAACAGCAATCAGGCATTCTCCATACCGTGACCCGCCTCGTTTTAGTTCATACGCGAATATATCCGGTTGGATTTTATTGTCCTCAAATACTCCGACGATTTTTGGTTTTAATTGTCCGTTCTCTAACCGGTAACTGAAATCAATAATGTGCGCCGCGCTACTGTCCCTACCCACACCTTCTGCCGGGTCGGCGCCTAACGCGTAAAGATGATTGGGCTGATACTCTTCGTAAAAAATCCATTTCCCAATTCTCTCACCATCCTCAATATCTCGCTTCAGTCGTTTATTTAAAATATCTACATTGAAAACTTTATATCCTGACGACTCAAACGCTTCTTCCGGCGTACTGGGATGCTCTTGTTTTATTTTATCTTTCAGTTCCCGGCTTTGCAGATAATACCAGGCGATCTGTTCGTCATCTAAATCATGCTGGACTTGATACTCTTTTAATTTAGGCGGAACAATAATTTGTGCTTGCGTCCGGTATTCGTCAAAGATATGCCACGGGAAGAAATGCGCTTTGAAATTTGATTTACTCTCCCACGCTTCCCAGAACATATCGCAGAACGACCCAATTTCTCCTTCGGCGGTACTTTCAATATCTATCCGGCCGTCAGCCGGCACTGACGGAAACGCTCCCGTAATAATCTCTTCAGCTTTCAAAGGATACTGCCGGCAAATTTTTCCGAATTCAGAAATATGTAATCGGCTGACAGTCTCGCCTCTACTTGAAAGAGCGATCTTTATAACCGATCCGTTATTAAACGACAACATATTCGTCCGGCTCATATCAGCTCTGAATCCAATATGTCCCCCAACACAAGAATAGAATTCTTTCCAAGCTGTTTGAACTTTTCTAAAAATACTCTCCAGCGCTTTCATCTCATGAGCGATGATGACAGCGTTAAAATTTTTATTGAATAAACAATCATCAAGACAATCTATCACCTCGTAAGTCGTTACTCCCATCTGCCGGGCCTTCAAGATTATGTTCTTTTGTGTTCTGTTTTTCTCTATCAGGCTCTGGACTTCGTTGTGCTTGTATGTTGTCAGCTTGCCCTTTTTGCTTATTATCTTGTATAGATTGTTTACTCTCCACTGTTTGTCGCTTAGGGCTTTCAACGTTGTCTCGTTTAATTTCATATAACTTATCGATTAAATCATTGACATCAATCTCATGAGCTACCCTATCAATCACCCGGCCCTTCATCTTGTTATACTCCTTAATCGCCTGCATCTTTGACGACAGTTCTTCTCTTTGCAAAAGGACAAACGCCAATTCACCGTCCACGACAACATCGTTAAGAGTATGTTTGCTAAATAAATACTGGACTCTTTGTAAAATTTCAGGATTTTTTAATAACCGCCAACCACCAGCTGACATCGCTTTCAGGTTATTCGTCCCCCACGCCTTACCGTAAGACTCGGCGCCGTTACCTAAATAATTTGGATGCCGAGAATATAGCTGACAGAAAATTTCCCATTTCAAATTATTCACAAACGGCTTTGAGCCGTCGGCAATCTCAATCGCCGGTTTTTCTATTATTTGAGTTTCGTCTGACATAGAGGGGATAGGCTTGCGTTACTGTAGAGGCCACACAATCAACGAGGCGGGGCGTTCGGACGATTTTAATACCCACATAGCCACAAAGGGCTTAGCGGGGCTAAGAAACCAAATTCTCTTAGCCCCAAAGACCCTTAACCTTTTTAAGAAAGCCGCCAATCGGGAGCCAACTAAAAAAAGCAACCGCAAAACAATTTATTAGTAGAAATTATTTTGAGGCTGCTTTTGGATTTTTAACATAGGTATGATTTTGATTTTTCTATCTTCATTTTCGCAAGCGTTTAAAAACTTGTCAAGCAGATTGATTGGGGGGGGAAATTTGCAAAAAAAAAGACTACCGAAAATCCTGATCGGGTGCAGTAAAGCAGTAAAAAGTGAATTCTTTATATATATACACTTTCCTTTTTTCTACAAAAAGGAGGAATTCACTTTTTACTGTTTTACTGCACCAAGTGGTTGTTTCCCCCCGTGTTTATTGATAAATTTGGGTGCAGTAAAGAGGTAAAATACTGCACCCATACTGCTTACTGCACCCGAAGATTTTACAAACCATTATTTTTATTGTATAATAATTGACAATAGTAAAAATAAGTAGTATAAAAACGGGTGCAGTATTTTTCTTACTGCACCCGCATTCCACAGTTTATCCACAGCCTTTTTTTTGCTCATTATTGGGGAGTTTTCCACAGGGTATTTTTGGTAATTCTAATATACTCCCACGGCTAAGGCCGCGGGAGTATATTAGAAGTTTTCCACTTGACTAAAATCCCGCCGAGGATTATTCTTAAAATATAATTTAATTATCAGGTAAAGGACTTCAATAAAGAATCCAGAGATTGAGGATCGGGCGCAAGTCCGACAGCCATAAGTCAGCTGACCTGCCTCATTCTCTGGGTTTTTTATTGAAGTCGTAGGGACTACGATTTAAAGCCTGTGGAGCTGTCATCAGTAGATGAAGCTGTGAAACAGGAAGCCCTTGGGTCTTTAGCTCAAAGGTAGTTCACTGAAGCCGTGATAGAGATATGTCAACACAGGAAAAAACAAAGGACACTCCTACTAAAGGACTAAAACCTAACGGGTTGGCCGAAGCATATCTTCATAGAAGCGCCGGGATAATTTTTTGTGAAACTTGGGATCGGATTTTAAAATTTAAAAATAATTGGTATCAAAAATTAGGTCCCAAAGAACTGGCGAGTGATTTATTGAATTTTTTAAAAAAGGATGGACACGATTGTTCTAGCCTCACCTCTCATTTTTTAAAAGAAGTTTCTTATTTTGTAGAAATTTTAGCGCCCAAACATACCGACTTTGAACTCGCTCATAATTATTTTGCTTTCAATGACGGCCTATACAATACCGACACCCACGAGATAACCCCCCACTCTCCGGACAATTCAAATATTCTTGGTTTTAAATACATTGACTGTAATATTGTTGATTTTAATAATTCAATGCCGAACTTTGAGAATTATTTAAAGACATCACTTGTTTCAAAATACGATTTTAATCAAACAGACCCAGAGCTGATAGATTTATTACAGGAAGCTTGCGGTAGTTTATTTACCATTCACGAGGGCGGCCGGCAAGCGTTTTTCTTTAGCGGGCCGACCGCTTCAGGGAAATCAACCCTGACCGAGTTTATAATTTATGCCTTTGGAGAAAAACTGGTCTCTTCAGCCACACTAAAGCAATTAACCTCAAGATTTGGAACAGCAGTTTTGGTTGGTAAAATCGCCAATATTTGTTCGGAAGAATCAAGTAAAATATTCGACGACAATAAATGGAAAGCGATGATAAGTGGGGAACAAATCCAGGGGGAAAGGAAAAACGAACCGCCGTTTGAGTTTCACCCGTATGCTAAATTCATCTCAACGACAAACGAAATGCCGCAATTCACGAACCTGGACAAAGCAATGAAACGGCGGCTACAGCTCATTCCATTTTATCGGACGAGGGAATCGGTGAAGGAAAGAGACACCCAGCTTAAATATAAGCTAAGAGAAGAAAAGGCGCCCATAATCGGCTGGATGCTGGAGGGATTAAAAAGATTACAGAAAAATAATTATGTTTTTACGAAAGCAGGAGCGTCCTTGGAGGAAATGGCGGGGCTGGAAGAGGATAGTTCATCGGTTATTAGGTTCATTCGGGAGAACTATATTTTTGATCCGAGCAAGGTCAATAAAATTTCTTCAGGAATCCTTTTTAATGAATATAAGGTTTGGTGCCAAAATAATAATTATAAGGCAAAAGCCACAGTTTGGTTCGGCCGAAATATATCCAGCCTTCAAGACTGTGTTAAATCTGAAACCAGAAAACACGGGGGGAGCGTCTATCATCTTAGGAAAAGAGAGGGTATGGACGACGTGGAGGACACCCTTGACCCAGACAAAGAAGTTCTTAACCAAAATTTTAATTATTAGTTAACGGAATGCCCAAAACAATAACTAAATTAGAGAACAGCCGATACCTCTTGGGTGATCCATTGCGGCAGGGAGGGATACGGCAGACACCCTAGCAAAACAAAAGAAAGTGATTCTCGATCTCCTGAAAGAGAGAGGAATTGATCCATTTCCATTATTAAACGCCGGGAAGAATCTTGTTTTACCATCCGTCCGGCCAAGCCCGGATTCCAGGGTATATGAAATCGTTATCACCTGGGAAATGTTCAATATCTATGGCGGATTTAAGTGTGCTAAAGAGCTGATAGAACAATACGACGAATTATTAAGACTAAAAAATGATCCACCAAAAACACCTAACAGCCCTCATTAGGGAATTCAAAAGAACGATCCCGGCCGAGATAAAAGACTACTGCCGGAAACAATACCTGAAAGACGAGCTGGACTGGCTACAGGCGGAAGCGGGCAGAATCAAAACGCTCCTGGCTCTGATAGAGACCGAATCAACGTCGGAAAACGACCTGACTTGGTTCAGGGAACTGGTGGTTGACTGGAAACTTAAGCCGATAAAAAAGAAGCGGGAACTCGTTGAGTTCCAGCTGGAGACACTTTGCTGGCCGCAGGACCTAAGACGTAACGACCGGTATGTTGGCGAAAACGAAATCCAGCAGGCGCGGGAGACCGACATCATGAGTCTTCATCTGGTGGAGAACCCCATCGCCTGCGGCAACAGCCGGCATAAGGTCAGATGTCTCTTCCACGACGACAAAAACCCCAGTATGGTGATTTACCCGGGGGACAGAGGCGCGTATTGTTTCAGCTGTTCTACTTCAAGCAACGCCATTGATGTCGTGATGAAGATACTGGGGTTCGGGTTCGTGGACGCCGTAAGGTATATTTTGAAAGTCACGTAATTATCATTTATCCACAGCCAGTCCTCTTGACACGAGTTTTAAAATAATATAAGATAGAAGTAGCTTTTCCACCTTTGTCTAAACCTTAAAAAAATATGAGCTTAACTATTGCTGAATACATAGAAAAATTAAGTAAGTTTCCTAATCATTATAAAGCAGAGGCGTATCAGGGAGAGGCCAATGGACTAAGAATAGACGATTAATATGCTAGACACAACCTGCTCCCGCTGCAATCAGCCGGCGATAAACCTTGATAACGCCCGGTATATTGAAGAGATCGGCTACTGCCCGGTCTGCGACACGATGATTGAGGAGGAATAATATGCTCTGTCCCCAATGTAATAAAAAAAGGGAATTATATACAAAGTTACCCTATTGACAAAAAAACATAGATTTTGTATCATGTATTCATGACCATCACTCGTGGCTACCGGGCAAAACTCTATCCTAGCTGTTCGCAAAAACAGGTGCTACTTCGGCACATTGATGCGTGTCGGTTCGTCTATAACTACTTTCTCGACAAGAAAAAAACAACCTATCTTGAAACAGGGAAAAATATCACTTACCTCACCATGAGCAAAGAACTCACAAAACTCCGGCACGAAACCGAGTGGATGCGGAGCGTTCAATTCCAGCCGCTTCAGCAGTCGCTCCGTTGCCTTGACGTCGCCTATAATCGCTTCTTTAGAAAGCAAGCGCGTTTTCCAAACTTTCACAAGAAGAACGGCAAACAATCAATGCGCAAGGTTATGGGCTGGAGCATTAACGGGAACCACGTCAACATCATGGATGGCGTGTCTGTTCGTTTCCGTGGTGCGTTTCCAGCAAAACGGGAGGGGACGCTTACGGTGACAAGAGATACGGCCGGTAACTGGTGGGCGTCCACGATAGCAACAGAAAAACGAAAAACACCGCGCTTGAAAGGCAGTATTGGTGTTGACATGGGATTGAACCATCTTGCGGTTACATCTGACGGTGAGAAACACGAAAATGAACGTTCATTGGGCGGCTCTTTGGCGCGGATTCGTTCGGCGTCAAAGAATCTTTCAAGGAAATTGAAAGGTGGCGCAAACCGCAGGAAGGCAAAAATCCTTCTCGCGCGTCTGCACCTAAAGGTCGCGAACAAGAGGAAAAACCGCTTGCATCATGTTTCAAAAGCGATTGTCGGCAAGAACCACGCCATAATCGCTTTAGAGAACTTGGCTGTAAAGAACATGATGGCAAACAGGCGATTGTCGCGTTCAATAGCCGATGTCGGATGGGGAGAACTCGTCCGGCAATTCGGATACAAGCAGGAATGGAACGGCGGAAAGATGGTCAAGATAGATCGGTTTTTCCCCAGCTCCAAAATGTGCTCATCTTGCTACTTTGTCATGCCGTCCCTACCGCTCTCCGCAAGAGAGTGGACGTGTCCGAGATGTGAGGCGGTACATGACAGGGACGTGAACGCGGCAAAAAACATCCTCAAGCAAGCTGGGGAACAGCTTGGTGCGGAGACGAACGCTCTGGCTCGCGCTTCGGCGCGAACGAAACGGTTGTCTATGAAACACGGATATGCACAAGGGTAACTTTGTATATAATTCCCTGAATACCACCTGGAGACAGGAGAAATCTTCACACCTCTATGACAAAACTACGATCCTATATTAAGAAGCATGAACTGGATATGACGGTGCTGGCGTATAAGTCAGGCATCCCATATTCCACTTTTTACCAGATAGCGCAGGGATATAACGCCCCGACCTTAAAAAAAATCAAAATCCTAATTGAAGTTTTAGATTGTAAATTTGAGGATATATTTTGAGCTCTATAACTAAAAAATATTCATTAAGCCAAACAGGGTATCCCCCACGTTGGCACATAGAAAGGAAAAAAAACAATATGGCAGACGATACTAAGAAAAAAGCGACTGATAATCCCTGGGCAGACGATAATTTTGAGGAAGCGTCACAGGGAGAAATCATTAAGTGGGAAAAAGTTGGGCAGGAAATCAAAGGGAAACTGACTCAAATTGACAGTATCCCCAACGAGATTTCCGGCAAAACCGAAATGGTCTTTACCGTTGAGCAAGAAGACGGCACGCCAATTAGGGTCTGGGAACGAGCCTGTTTCAAGCCGGGAATGAAACAAGCGGTTATTGGGCAACTCCTGAAATTCAAGTTCCTGGAAGAACGGGCCTCAAGGAAAAACCCTACGCTTAATAAGTATAAACTTATTAAATTATATCTCGGCCCGATCATTGAAGACGAAAAAGAAGCGATTGAAAACCTGAAGTTTTAGAACCCAATCAAAGAAATCTTTGATTGGGTTTCTTTGACTAGCCGGGGGTCGCGGCAAAGCCGCTAGGCGTTTGAGAGCCATTCGCCTATCTCTCACCCCCCGGTTCGTCAAAAAATATATGTCAGATAATTATTACAATGATCCCCGCGTCTCGCAAAGTGGCCTGAAAACTTATCTCCAGTGTCCTGGTCTCTATAAGGCTATTTATGTTGACCGGTCGTATCAGCCGCCAACAACCGATACTTTTACCGTCGGCAAAGCCGTGGACTGTCTCATAACACAGGGCAGATTAGCCTATAACGCTCAATTTGAGGTAGTTAAGCGAAGGAGCGGAGAAGAAGGTAAAATCCAGCTAACCGGCGCGATGTCGGCTAATATAGAGGCTCTGGCAGCCAAGATTAAAGCCCAGCCGGTAATGGAAACGTTTAGTTGGATGGATAACCAGACGATTATCATGACTGATAAGTATAAGGGTATGCTGGATTACTTCGGGATCAGGCGTGGGATAGGTTATATCGCTGACCTTAAAACAACGGCGGATTTGGATAAAATCCATTATACAGTAGAGGACTATGGTTATTACTTTCAAATGGCGTATTACCGCTGGCTGATTAAGCAGGCTGGGATTAAGGGAATCAAGAAATTCAAATGTTATATAATCGCTATTGATAAGACACCCAAGATGAAATTCGGGGTTTATGAGGTCGATCAGCGAAGATTCCGGCACGAAGAAAAAATAATCAAAGCAACACTAAAACATTTGGACCAGAACCCTAAGTTCACCAAGCGACTGGGTAAAGGCGTCTGTCAGGAATGTCCGCCAGAAATTAATTGTCGCTGGGGAAAATTCACTAAAAAGGATATACGGAAACTATGAAAAGAATCTATGTCGCCGGCAGTTACAGCGGTAACAATATCATAGATATTCTAAACAATATCAGCGCCGGCACAAAAAAATGTGTTGAGATACTAAGGGCCGGAGGTATTCCATTCTGCCCATGGCTAGATTTCCAGTTCCAGTTTCACGATAATACCCTGACAGTAGAAGACTATCAGCGATACTCCATGGCTTGGCTTGAAGTTTGCGACGAGATTTGGGTCCTGCCGAATAGCGAGAACAGTAAAGGAACACAAAAAGAAATAGCCCGGGCGAGAAAACTCAAAATTCCTATTAAATTTTTAAAATTAATAAAAAAAACATGAGAAAGCTTAATTTGAACGAAGAAACAAGGCACGGGAAGTCATTAAGGCGTGGGGATTTGAGTATAAAACGATTGCCTTTACTTGGTTAAAAATAAATCCAGTTAATAAACAGCCTTTATTTGGAATAGGTTATTATACTAAAAGCAATATAGAAGTATGTTTGTTGGCGACAAAAGGACAAGCCCATAAATTAGTTAAGAGTAATTCTGTGTCCCAAGTTATTGTTGCCCCGAAAACTAAACATAGTAAAAAACCCAACGAAGCAAGAGATAAGATTGTTGAATTAGTTGGCGATATGCCTCGCATAGAATTATTTGCCCGAAATGACGGCTCAAAGGATTTATTTAATAGAAACCCGTTA
>Ga0326597_10002258_pt1 | contig 29034 bp, 26 predicted proteins | sample RVTome_12_FD_203789 | JGI IMG/M metagenome (GOLD analysis project Ga0326597, IMG submission 203789) | Soil microbial communities from uranium-contaminated site in the Upper Colorado River Basin, Wyoming, United States - RVT100D185 | ecosystem: Environmental > Terrestrial > Soil > Contaminated >... | reverse complement strand
AAGAAACCCCTGGGAAATTGTCATGCGGCTCAAACTGTTACAGGGGATATCTAAAACCTAACAAATTGATAGATTTGCCTTTTTTTGCAATCAGTTTATAACTGTTTCGCAAGAACGACATGACAATTCGATCGGGCGCGAAGAAGTTTGCAAGTTAATACACGACGATCCGACGCGGCTCTTAGAGCAACTCTCCGAGGGGACGCGCGCGAGAGAAGTCACTGGACTGCTGCAAGGTGTTCGTAATCTGATTTGCCCTGCGCCCTGACTGGGACGCGAGGCGAGATACGTTAGCTCTGGACAGGGGAGTACGTCCCCACACTCTTTTTCTTCAGCTGCGCTGGGCATGGCGGGGGGCGGCCCCGCGGCCGGTGACTTTCTTTGCTCCCCCAAAGAAAGTCACCAAAGAAAAGGGAATCCCCGGTTCGCCGCCACTACCTCGTAACCTCATGTGGTGTCCCTGCGCTGCTCGACCAGCCCGGCGGTCTGCGCAACTCGCGCACCGTTCAAGCTATTCCAAGCACATCAGGCGGGAAATCACTGCGGAAATCCATGGGTACGCGAGGCTCGCCCAGTGCTCGCCCGAAACCCCGGGCTGGTCTGCGCTGCTCGGCGGCGAACAGGGGCCCCAACGGCAACACCGTTTGGTTGACCTTCGAGCTGTAACCCATGTCCTTTAACTCGGGTGTTACCCATGTGCTTGACTCGTACAGAATCCCCGGTTCGCCGCTGCTACCTCGTGAACTCGTAGCGGTTCCCTGCGCTGCTCGCCAAGGCGGGGCGCCTGGCAACTCGCGCACTGACTACGCTACTGCAGACGCATCGGGCGGCCGTTCGAAGTGATAAGCATACATAGTCGAGGCTCGCCCAGTGCTCGGCGACATCCCCCTGCCTGGTCTGCGACTGCTCGGCGGCGAACAGGGGCCCCAAGATCAAATTCCGTTAACGCTCAGTCATCAGTGGGGTAGAGCCGCTCTCGGAGGCAGTCTCTTGTAGGGATTTTCCTGACACGCCGCCTCGCATTTCAGGCTGGTCACTAGCCATCAGTCGCCGTATGATTTTCTCCACTAGGGGAGGGCAGTGGCCAAAAAAGCGAAGAATGCGAAGGGGTCCGCGTCGAACGGCGCGAACGTCGGCTATGAGGCTGAACTCTGGCGCATGGCAGACGCGCTTCGCGGTAGCATTGGACGCCGTTGAGTACAGGCGCGTAGTCCTCCGCCTCCTGGGCCTACAACACAGCATCGACGTTTTCGATGGACTGCCCCCAAGTTTGAAGCTGCCCCTATGGATCCGGACGGAGTGCACGGTGCAGTTCACTAAACAGCAACTCAAAGCTATCGATCACTCTGGAGGCAATCTCCAGCTGATCGCTTGCGCCGGGTCCGGCAAGACTGAAGTTGTCGCTCGCCGAGTCGCCGCGCTGCTCGACCCCAAACGCGGCAAGCTGTTACCGCGCAACATAATCGCGTTCACGTTCACCGACAAGGCGGCTGCAGAACTCAAGCAGCGCATCGTGGAGCGATGCCGGGAAGAGTTAGGGGAAATGACTGGGCTCGCCGAAATGTACGTCGGGACCATCCACGGATTCTGCCTTAATCTCTTGAAGTCCGAGGCGCCGAAGTACCTCAAGTATGAAGTCCTCAATGAGGTCCAACAGATTCTTTTTATCGACCGCAATAGCAAGAAAGCAGGGCTTACTACCTCGACCGATCTGCAAGGCAAGCCCCTCAAGCGCTGGGTGGATACAGGGCGCTACGCGGAAGCCCTCTCGATCTTTCGCGAGGCCGCGATCGACGAAAAGGCGCTTCGGAAATGTTCCGTTTGGGAAGGCTTCGACGCGTACCTCGATCTACTCGAAGAGAAGAGTCAGCTCGACTACTCGGGGATTCTCTACGAGGCGGTGGATGTCCTAATGTCCGACGATGGCCTGCGCAAGCGTCTGGCCGAGCGCGTGAAGCAGGTGATCGTCGATGAATACCAGGATCTCAACCCCGTGCAGGAAGCGGTCATGCGTGAGTTGCACGAACTGGGCGCGCACGTATGCGTGGTCGGGGATGACGACCAGACGCTGTACCAGTGGCGCGGCAGCGACGTCACGAACATCCTGACATTCACAAAGCGATACCCGGACGTAAAGGAGATTCGGCTAGAGGAGAATTTCCGGTCGAGCGAGGGCGTGGTCGAAACTTCCCGGCAATTCATCGAGCAGAACGCCGAACGCCTGCCTAAGGCCATGAAGCCCACGGCCGTGCAGGACTATGAGGCCGGCGACCTTGTCGCACTTTCCTTCGCGACACCAGATGAAGAGGCGGCTTGGATCGCGCAGACATGCCGGGAGCTTCGGGGCGTCGCCGTAAAGGACAACGAGAAGCTGCGCGGCATTTCCTGGTCGGACATGGCGGTGCTACTTCGCAGCGTCCGCAAGAACGGCGAGCCGATTACGCGGGCGTTGGAGGCTGCGGGGATTCCTTACGTCGTTGCTGGCATGAACAATCTATTCGACACGCACGAGGCCGAGGCGGCAAGGCAGCTGTTCTATTTCATGGACGGCCAGATTGACGAGGGCGCACTGTTGACCGCATGGGAGCAGGCACGCTCGGGCGCGACAAAGGCGAATCTCAAGGCATCGATCGCCAACGCCGCTAAATCGCGCGCGGATATGGCGAAGGGCGACAAACCGTTTGGTTTCTACTCGATTCAACGGCAGTTTCTTACGTTCCTTGAGGATGCCGCGATTCGCGAGGAAACGGTGCCGAACGGGCGGGGCGAATTGGTTTTCTACAACCTGGGCAAGTTCAGCCAGCTGATATCCGACTTCGAGACCATTCACTACCACTCTGCTCCGGTGGAGAAGTACAAGTCCTTCGCCGGGTTTCTCGCGCATGGCGCTGAGGACGCTTACCCTGAGGGTTGGCAGGACAACCAGTACGCTAACCCGGACGCAGTCCGGATCATGACCGTGCACCAGGCGAAGGGCATGCAGTGGCCGGTGGTGTTCGTTCCGGCACTGCTCAGGAACCGTTTTCCCTCCAAGACGCAAGGTGGCAGAAGCGTCTGGCATCTGATTCCGGAGGCGGCGGTGAAGGGGCATGACCGTTACCGTGGCACTCTGGAAGACGAACGGCGACTCTTCTACGTCGCCATGACGCGCAGCCAGAAGTTTCTCTTCCTCACGTGGGCGCCGGTAGGTGGCAATCAGCTCTTCCAGAAGGTCTCGGTGTTTTGGGAAAACGTGCTCGCCTCGAAGCACGTCAAGCGCAAAGCGCAGGATTACTCCAAGCGCAAGCGCTTGGTGCCGACGCCGCGCGCGGGGATCGCCAATGTCGTGCTGGCGTTCTCGGATCTCAAGTACTTCTTCGAGTGCCCCTACCAGTTCAAGCTGAGGATTCTTTACGGATTCAATGCGCCGATCCACGAGGCACTGGGGTACGGCAAGTCGCTGCACGATGCCCTCGCCGAGGTGCACCAGCGGGCGATTCGGAAGGACTACACCGAAGACAAAGAGGTCCCCGATCTCCTCGCCCGGCACCTGCACGCCCCATATGCGTATCCCGCGCTGCGCGAGAACCTGGAGAAGGCAGCTGAAAAGGTGCTGAAGCATTACCTTACAGATAATCGCAAGGACTTCGCCAAAATCGAATTCTCGGAGAAAAGTATCGAGATCAATTTGGGCGACGGGGTGTCGGTGGTCGGGCGAATCGACCTCGTGCGACGGCTCGACACGAACGAGACGTATATCGTTGATCTCAAGTCGAACGACCGAGTGCAAGCTGAGGAAGTCACCGAGACCCAGCTCCATATTTACGCTCTCGGCTACGAGCGGCTCACCGGCCGGCGCGCCGATTTCGTCGAAACCTACGCGCTCGAAGAACGTAAGCGCACGCCACGTTCGATTGACGACGAATTCATCACCGAGGTAAAGGGGAAGGTGCGCGGCGCCGCGCAGGCACTGCGGACTGGCATTATGCCGGTAGCGCCTACGGCGAAGAAATGCGGCGCGTGTGACTACCGCCGGCTGTGTACTGCCGGCACGAAGGCTGCGCCTAAGTAATTGCGAATTGGGGAGGAGACAATGGCGGGCAAACGCTCCAAGAACGGCGGGCGCGAGAAAAAGATCACCCGCTACACCTACGATGACGTGAAGGAGCCGAGCACCCCCGAGACGGGGCACACGGCGCTTCTGCCCACCGACGAGCAGGTCGTAACGCTTCCCATGGACAACGGGTGGAGCAAGGCTATCAGCGTCGGCAAGCTGCCTGAGGGCGACGAGCGGCCGGTGGTGATGGACATGGACCCGGCGGCGGACCCGGTACTCTTTTGGGCGGGAAAGCGCAACAAGCGTGAAGTCCCCGTGCTGCCGCTTCAGCGTAACGAGATAATCACTGACTCGCGCATTGCTCAGATTATCGAGCGCGCACGGAAGGCCGCGGTCGAGAAAGAACCGCAGGCGCAGCAGGCTTCACTCTTCGCTGACCTCGAAAGGACGCTGCGCGAGGCCGACCGCTCCAAGCGCGTCGAGTTTTACACTCACGAGGAGGGCTGGAGAAACAAGCTCATGTGCGGCGACTCGCTGCACGTGATGGAGTCGCTGCTGCACTACGAGGGCATGCGCGGCAAGGTGCAGATGATCTACATCGACCCGCCGTACGGCATCAAGTATGACTCGAACTTCCAGCAGCGGGTCGATTCGACGAAGAACGACGAGAAGGAGCAGGCGGACGACGTTCTAACGATCAAGGCATTTCGGGATACGTGGTCGCTAGGAATCCACTCATACCTTTCGTACCTACGCGAGCGCCTATATCTGTGCCGCGAACTGCTCACAGTGAGTGGTTGCATCCTGGTTCAAATCAATGATGACAACATGCATCTGGTGCGCGCGCTCATGGACGAGGTTTTTGGGGCAGGAAACCACTTCTCGACGGTCATATTCAGCAAAACGACTGGATTCACAGACCAGCGCTTATCTTGTGTGTACGACTGCCTCGTCTGGTACGCGCGGGACATCGAGCAGGTCAAGTACCGCCAGCTGTATCAGTCAAAGGCGATCGGACTTGAGGGCGCGGGTGTCTACACTAAGGTCGAGCTCCCCGACGGGACACGCCGACGATTGACGGCTGAGGAACTGGCGCAGATCGAACGCCTACCAACCGATTGGAAGGTGTTCCGCCTTAGTGACCTCGGTTCGCAAGGTGAAGCTAAGGATCCGCAACCGTTCAAGTTCGAGGGGAAGACGTACTACCCAGCCAAGAACAGTCACTGGAAGGCGAAGGTTGAGGGACTAAGTCGGCTAGCTGAGAGGGGACGAATCGAGATCTCAGGGTCAAGCCTCGCCTACGTGCGTTTTTATGACGACTTTCCGGTGTCGCCGATTTCGAACGTGTGGCTGGACACCGGCACAGGGTCGTTTACCGAACCAAAGGTTTACTCTGTCCAGACGGGCACGAAGGCCGTTCTTCGTTGTATCGCGATGGGGACTGACCCCGGCGACCTCGTCTTTGACCCGACCTGCGGTTCTGGCACCACGGCGATTTGCGCTGAGCGCCTCGGTCGGCGCTGGATCACCTGCGACACGTCGCGTGTCGCGATCAACGTCGCCCGTCAGCGGCTGCTGGGCGCGACGTTCGAGCACTATAAGACCCGCAACGGAAAGGTCTCAGGGAACTTCGCTTACAAGACCGTCAATCGGGTCACGCTGAAAAGCCTTGCCTACGATCTCGAACCTGAGAAAGTCGATCTCGTGGATCAACCTGAAGTCGACAAGGACGCCCTTCGCGTCTGCGGCCCCTTCGAGGTGATGTCTATTGGCCGCTACTCCGTCGAGGATTGGAAGGGCTACGTGGTCCGTGAGCCAACCGGCTTCGGCGAGCCGGCCAAACTCGAGAACTACATCGAGGTGATCTGCCGACTTTACCGCAAAGACGCGGCAATCCAGGGCGCGAGCGGTTTGGTGCACGCCGTGGCCGAGACCGAAAAGGAGAAGATCGCCATCTCAGTCGGGCCACTCTCGGGGCGCGTGACGGCTAAGCAGCTCAACGACGCGGTTCAGGATGCGCTGGCCTCCGGCATCCTCGAAGTCCACGTGCTTGGCTGGGCGTTCGAGGCGAACGTCGGCGAAGTCAAGTCGCAGCTCGAGGGGCGCGGCAAGGTCAAGGTAGAGTTGATCATGATCCGCCCCGACACATTAGCCGAGGGACTCAAGGCGACGCAGCCCGAGATGCTCTTCTCGCCGCTTGGTCTGCCAGACGTCAAAATCGAGTTAAAGAAGGATGCTAAGGGGGTCTCCGATGCGGTCGTGACGCTGGATGGCTTGGCTCTCTTCGACCGGAGTCGGCGGGAGACGAAGTACCTCCGTGGGGACTCAGGATATATCTCAGCCTGGTACCTGGACGAGGACTATGACGGCGACTGCTTCGTTGATTGCCAGATGTTCTTCGACTTCAAGAAGGCGCCGAACTTGAAGGCGGCACTCAAGACGGAGGTGGACCCGGAGGAATACAAGCTGCAGCTTACCTCGCAGCCATTCCCGGTGCGCGGCTATAAGCGCATCGCGGTTAAGGTGGTAGACGTATACGGCAACGAGTCCACCTTGGTCCGCGACCTGAAGTAGGCAAGCGCGGCCATGGCTTACATAGTCGATCGCGTTGTTATCTGCGACGCGTTCCACGAGCCGGATAAGCACTACCAGCTTTTGCCAGGCGGCAGGTCGAAGCTTGCTCAGGGGCGGCGGCCCTCGGTGCGCTTCCTCGCCTCGGCCAGGGATGTGCAGGGCGGCATCGCTGGCGTCGTCGGCAGGGAAGCGGGACTCTTCGAAGATATGCTCGCCTCAAGCGAGCAGAAGAATGAGTTCGTCAATCAGCTCCGCGACGAGGTGCGCATTTGGCGCGAGGCAGGGTACGCCGGCACGGCGCTCGTCACCCGGCGGCTCCTCGAGTGGTGGTTCGAGCGCGACGAGGAGCGAAGCGCGATCGGCCGGCGTTTCTTCTTCTGTCAGCAAGAGGCAATCGAGACCGTCATTTACCTCTACGAGGTGCAGAAGCGGCGGAAGATGCCCGAGACGGGGGACCTCATCCGCTACGCACTCAAGCTCGCGACCGGCACAGGCAAGACGGTGGTGATGGCGATGCTCGTCACGTGGTCCACACTGCACAAGAGCAAGGTGAGCGGCTCGTCATTGTCGGCGAATTTCCTTGTGCTGGTGCCGAACCTTACAGTGCGCGACCGGGTGAGCGGCGTGCCCCGCGGTGACGGGCTCTCCCAGTCAGGCGAGCACAATCTATATGACGCTTTTGACACGGTGCCTCCCGAGTATCGCGACGAGTTCCACCCGAACGTGATGGTGCGCAACTGGCAAGGCATCCCGCTCGAAGGGAAACGGGAGGACTGGATCTCTGAGGACGTTGCCGAGGAGGGCCGGTTTATTCCTGCGGCGGTGCTGCGCGCGATGCGCCGCCGGGCTCAGCAGGATCCGAACGCGGTGATTCGCCGGATGCTCGGCGGCTGGCGAGATGTCGTGGTGATGAACGACGAAGCGCATCACGTCTACGGCGAAAAGCGCGCGCGCAAAGGCGAAGATCCGGACTACATCAAGTGGAGCAAGATCATCGAGCGGGTCTCGAAGGCAGCGAAACTGCTGCTGGTCGTGGATCTCTCGGCGACCCCCTGGTATGGCTCCGGCTCGCCCAAGCCTGAAGGAACGCTCTTCGCGTGGCTGATCTCGGACTTCCCGGTCTACGACGCATTCGAGTCTGGCCTTGTTAAGGTGGTGCGACTGCCAGATCCAGATGAGAAAGGGCATATCTACTTGGACCTGTGGGACTTGGTGAAGGGTGCCAGGACCAAGGAGGAGTACATTCGTGCCTCCAAGGGCGCGATCGCCAGCATCTACTCGTCGTGGAGGAACGAATTTGACGAGTGGGGCGCGACGTTTGAGTTCGCCCGCGGCGTGAGTCCAGTGCTCCTGTGCGTCGTGGACAACGCCACTCGTGCGGCGTGGCTCTTTGAACACCTGACGCGGGAGTACGAGTTGCTGCGCAACTCGGACGAGGACGACCGCACACGCTGGGTGACGATCCAGATCGATTCCAAGGTCTTCGACGCCGACAAGGGAAACGAGGGCGTTATCCGTGAGATGGTCAATACGGTAGGGAGAAAGGGAAAGCAGGGTGAGCATGTGCGCTGCATTGTCAGTGTGAACATGCTGTCCGAAGGTTGGGATGTGCAGAGCGTGAGTCATATCCTCGGCTTGCGCGCCTTCGGTTCGCCGCTCTTGACCGAGCAGATCATTGGCCGGGGCTTGCGGCGCACGAACTACGATGTGCTGAACCAGCCGCTAGAAGAACGCCCTGACGGATCCGAAGAAACGGTTGATGCGTTCGGAATCCCATTCGTCGGCTTCCCGGTTGAGAAGCGCAAGCGTCCCAAGACAGGCGAGTGGGGTCAGAAGCCAGTTTGGATTGAGCCTGATGCGAAGAAGGAGAAGTTCCGTGTTCGAGTACCGAATGTGCGCTCGTGGGCGGTGGGCGTGACCGAATCGCTCGTGGATCTCGTTCGGGTCGAGGAATTGCCAGAGGTTCGTGTCAATCCGAAAGAGACACCACCGGATGTTCACGTGCGGCCGGTAGTTGGCGGTCAACCTGAAGCGATCATGACGCTGGAGGGTTTTCGGAAGGAGTGGCCGCTGCTGAAGACCGCCTTCCTCACAGCTGAAGAGCTTTTCGAGGCGACAAACCCAGGGTCTGCTGCTGATCTCGGCATCGGCCCGACGTTTGATGAGTTGCTCGACCTGAGTCGGCACTACCTCGATTCCCGGGTGCGAGCCCTCGAAGTAGACGGCAGAAAGAGTGATCTGCGCGACGTTGGCATCTATTTCTGGCGCCGACAAGCGCTTGACGTCCTTGAAAATGCCGTTCGAGGAGTCGGTGTGGGCGAGATCCAGCCGGTACCGATCCTCGGGAATCCGGAGATGCTCGACTCAGCGAACCTGCGGCGGTTCCAGTGGACCGGAGTCGTTGCGGAAGGTAAGCGCTGCCACACAAACAAAGTGCCGTGCCATACCGATCTTGAGAAGCAGTTCGCGGACTTCCTAGATCGTGCCACTGACGTTGTGCGCTACTTCAAGAACGAACGCTTCGGCTTTTCTGTAACCTACTACGAGAGTAATAGGCCTCGGCAGTATTACCCTGATTTCATCGTGGTCGTGCGAGAGGTGGACGGCCGCGAAAAGATGTGGCTCGCCGAGACAAAAGGAGAAATCAGGACGAATACTGCGCTGAAGCGTCAGGCCGCAGAGCTTTGGTGCGAGAAGACGAGCGCGACTCGTTACGGGCTCTGGAAGTATTTCTTTGTGCAACAGCGTAAGCTCGAGGTTGCTCTCGCTACTAGCGCGAAGACCTTTGCGGACCTAGTAGAGGCGGTGTCTGGCGATCCCGTGGCGAGAGTTCAAGGAACACTCTGACCTTGTGTCGATCGGTTTGGGATCGGGAGCGATGACTTGCTGTTCACCGGTGACTCGGAAGAATCGGTTCGCAGGGAAGTCATTGCCAACCCTGACGTGAGGGCCTTTCAGCCCAAGAACTAGCACCGCGTTCTTGTTGGTACTGAGGTGCTTTCCGAATCCGCGGCTAACCGAATAGCTACGATGGCCAATCGGCTATACATTCCACCTTGGAGAGCGGCGCGTATTAGGCGTTTGAAGATTCCAGGGCAGAAAGCTCGAGAGGAGATTCTTGGTGGGCTAATGTTCTTCCATGCCTATTGCACAGGGGCGATCGAGAAGCACATGCAGGACCGTGGGCTGCCAGCACGGACAAGGACCAGGGCGCGCCGTGACGCAGGGGAATAGCGCGGCGATCTCGCGGGTGCTGGCCTTGGGGCTACCACTAGCGGCCTTTATTGTTTCGATCGGAAATCTCGCAGCGGCTGAGAAAATCATTGGGCGCGTTGTGGCCATCCAAGACGGTGACACGCTAACCGTGCTCGTCGATCGGCGACAGCTCAAAGTACGGCTCGCTAACATCGATGCCCCGGAGAGCCGTCAGCCATTTGGCACCCGGTCCAAACAGTCGCTGTCTGACCTGTGCTTCAAGAAGGAAGCCCGGCTCGAGACCAACGGCCACGATCGCTACGGCCGTACCATCGCGACGGTCTACTGCGCCGGGGCCGACGCGAACGCCGCGCAGGTGCGCCAAGGCATGGCTTGGGTATTCGACCGTTACGCCTCGCCAAGCTCGCCCCTCTACGCCTTGCAAAATGAGGCCCGCACGGTGCGCCGTGGGTTGTGGTCAGATCCTTCCCCCGTCCCGCCTTGGGAGTGGCGCGGATTGCAGCGTAAGTAGGCATGCCGCAGCGACTAGCCTTTCCTTTTCGGCGACGCTTAGGCCAAGTACCGTTTATGAGTGACACCGAGGACGGTTGTTGATAATGCGCACGCAGGGTCTGGTAGTCTGGGAGCCGCAATCTCGAGGGACATCTGGCGCTGCCGCCTAGCCGCCATGGCTAATTGGTCAGGCGTGTACCGAACACGAGGAGTCAGCAATGGCAAACGTCATTTCCACGGTCGCACAGCAACTTGACCTGAAGCAACTGGAGCCGCCTCTGATTGAAGCGGCCGCGCTGCTAACACAGCTCGTCCCCAGCGACGCCTACGTCGGGGAGGTTTACTCGCTCGGGTACGAGGAAGCCCTGCTTCAGATCCACGACTTCCATCGACGCCAGGTCGGGGGAATCCCGGCGCTCTCCTTTCTCGTCGCGACACGGATCGCGCCGGACGTTCAGATCGACGTTCGTGAGGAGGACGCCTCTGTGATCTTGCTCCGCGTCCTTGATCACGCCGATCTCCCGAACGCACAGGAGGCGCTCCGCGTCCGTGTGGAGACTGCACAACGCGTCAGCGGCGAGGTCGGTAAGAGCTGGGACGACCGCGACGTGATGGATCCGACGACCCATCACCTGCTCAGCTACGCAGGTGTCCGCTGCCGCGTCCTCGGGACGTTCTACATCGCAAACCTGGGCGATGACAACGCGCCACTTTTCCGGCTCGCGTTCGGCTCCGACTTGAGCAACTACTATCCGAACCGAGGGCTGAAGGTCTACAAGCCCCGAGGTAAGGTTTTGCAACAGATTGTCAACTACCGCGATCCTCGCACCCATCTCGATGCGGGCGAGCTAATGGTCCCGATCGGTGAGGTCCGTTATGCCTCGACGAACCGCCCATTCCAGCGCATTGGTGGAGTCCGCGTCGCGATCACGCCCACGGACCTCCTTGGCCAGAAGACGGCGCTCTTTGGGATGACGCGCACCGGGAAGTCGAATACCACAAAGATCATCCTGAAGTCGATTTTCGAGTTGCGCTGGATGGCAACCCCCCCGAAACGGATTGGGCAGGTTGTTTTTGACCCGAATGGCGAGTACGCGAACGAAAACACGCAGGACGCTGACACAAAGAGCGAGAACCCGAACGCGATTAAAAATGTGTGGGCTTGCGGATCGACAGCCAAGCACACGGAATTGAAGCAAGACATCGTGACCTACGGCATCACAGCGCACCCGAACGATCTGGGCCGTCATTTGATGCTGCTCAACTTTCATGTGGATGAAAATTTACAGATAGGGAAGGACATTATTGATTCCGCACTCGCCGACGTGCAGGACAAGTACGTCGCAAATTTTCGCGACGTTAAATTTGAACCGCTTGAACCTGGCGACGGCTCTGCGATGACACGCTACAACAGGCGGGCGCTGTTTTATCGCGCTCTCCTTTACAAGGCGGGGCTTTTGCCGCCGGATACAGTGCAGCCAAAAACCTCTGGTTTGTTTAACAAGGACCTGTTGAACGCGATGCGCCAGCCCGTCGGAAAAGACCAGGCTGCCTACGCGAATTGCGCAATCATCTTGGAAAAACCCCAACCGAATTGGGCAGAAATTGCGCAAGCGTGCGATAGCCTCAGGAAGTTTGTTGCAGATGGCACTTCGGGATTCGCAGCCTTTGATGCCCAATATATTCAGAAAAGCAGCTCGGGTTCTTGGGCAGACGACGATTTAAAAAAGATTCTCGGAATGTTTGAATATCCAAACGGCTCAAGGCTTGTAGGTCGCGTTAAGGAGCAGCACACCCACAGTACTTCGACCGATTACGCTGAGGACATTTACAAACATCTCGAAGCGGGTCGGTTGGTCATCGTGGATCAATCAAGCGGGGACCCGGACCTGAACAAGGCTTCCGCGGATCGAGTCATCAGGCGGATTTTTGAAAACAATCGGAAACAATTTCGCAACGCGCAACTGCCACCTGACATTCTGGTTTACGTCGAAGAGGCGCACAACATCCTTCCGCCTTCAAGCGAACTGGACACGAAGGATATTTGGGTTCGCACAGCCAAAGAGGGCGCAAAGTACCACATTGGTCTTGTTTACGCGACGCAGGAAGTCAGCTCGATTCAGAAGAACATTCTGCGAAATACCGCTAACTGGTTTATCGGCCACTTGAACAACACGGACGAAACAAAGGAGCTGAAAAAGTTCTATGACTTCGCCGATTTCGAAGCCAGCATCCTGCGGGCGCAGGACCGTGGTTTCATTCGCGTGAAGACGCTCTCGAACCCGTTCGTGGTCCCCGTTCAAGTCGACTTGTTCTCGATCCCGGGCGCAAGCGCGCGGGGATCCTGATGCCGTACGAGAACGAGTTCGCGAGCTACCGACCGCTGCATCGCATTGTCGAGGCGGAGCGCGTCCGCGCGCTCTTGGGGCGAGCGCGAACTCTGCCTGCGACGTCATCGACGCCGACCGTCGCACCGCACGTTGCGCCGGCGGTGGAAGGAGCGCTCCCGGACCTCATCGTGGCGATCGACGGCAGCTACGCCGAGGTAGACGTGAAGAACGGTTACCCAGGCGCGAAAGTCGGCTACTGCACGGTTGCCAGCGTTCTCCTCAATCTGCACGAGGTCGAGAGGCTCGACGCGCAGCGCCCCGCCGACCCGGTTGCGTTCCGGAAGACAGAGGAGGCCGCGACGATCGATGCCGCCCTGCCTGGAACGAACGTCGTCATCCGAACGCACACATCCGCGCGCGACTCGTTCCGCGAAGCACTCTATGAGGTGTTCCACGATGAGGTCGTCGACGAGGAAGACGCGACACGTCTTCTCGACACGTACGAAGCCCTCCTCGCGTTAAAGCCGCAGAGCCGCCCGCCGATCTGCCCATACGACTACGACGGCTGTTATCAGCACTTTAACCCCGGGAACGGGATCTCCTCCTGCGTGTGCCCGAAGAAGCGCGCAATTTTTTCGACGGACGCCCTGAGGATCCACGAGCGTTTCCACGATACCGGCTCGAACGGTGAAGCGTTCGGCGAGGTCATGCAGGTTTGGGAGCGCCTGATTCTCATTCATCTGCTTCGGTGCTTCGAGCGCCGAGGGTGGCTCGATAAGATCAACCGGCTCGCGTTCTTCCTCGATGGCCCCCTCGCGGTATTCGGCCATCCCGCCTGGCTGAGCGCCGCGATCAGCACCGAGTTGAAGCGGCTCAACGCGGCGATTCGCGGTAAGACGGGCGTGGACGTTATCGTCCTCGGGATCGAGAAGACCGGAACGTTCGTTGACCACTTCGAGGAGATCGACCGAACTGAGTCGGGGGAACCGCGCTTTTCACCACGGTCTTACCTTCTGCCGAGTGACCGGTACATTAAGGAGCGGATCATCTTCAGCACGAGCGCGAAGCGCTACGGCGAGGACACGTATTTCGGACGCAAGTTCTTATACAAGACCGCGAGCGGCGCCCGGATTGTCGCGAACATGCCGTTCCTCTCGGACGAGCAAGACACGCTCGCGTCAGACGACGTGACGCTTTACACGCAGTTCCCGACCGTCTGTAGCCTCCTCGACAAGCTCGTATCTACCCGCTTTGCAAACGCTCTGGCGCCGATCGTTTCGGCTCATGCGCAGGCAGCGATCCCGCTCCATCTCGGCGCCAAGGTGTTGCAGCAATTGGCCCGAGCGTTGATGCGGAAGGACTGACTATGGTGCGCCCGAGGCGGACCTACCAGACAGCAGAGGATCGTTGGGCCGGTGTGGGGCCTTACTACGCGATGTTCCCCGTTTCATTCTCCGATTCCGTCATCGGCAAGTTCACGGCGCCGGGCGATATGGTCCTTGATCCCTTCGCGGGTCGCGGAACCTCCCTTTTCAGTGCTGCGGCGCAGAAGCGGATTGGGATCGGGATCGAGCTGAATCCGGTGGGCTGGGTTTACGCGCGAACAAAGCTGAGTCCAGCGCCTCAGGAAGCCGTCGCGGACCGGATTGCAATGATCGGATGTAGCGCCGAGCGTTACCGCCGCGCGTCCGACGAGCTGCCAGATTTCTTCGAGCTATGCTTCACACCGCGCGTCCAACGTTTCCTTCTGGCTGCCAGAGAGCTTCTGGACTGGCGCCGCAACCAGACAGACCGAACCACAATGGCGCTGCTGCTGGTTCACCTGCACGGAAAGAGAGCAGATTCGCTCTCGAATCAGATGCGACAGACGAAATCGATGTCGCCGGACTACGCGCTCCGATGGTGGCGGCAGCGGCGTATGAGCCCACCGGCCCTCGACCCCGTCTCGTTTCTGACGAGGAAGCTGGAGTGGCGCTATGCGAAAGGCGTCCCGGAAGCAGCGCGCAGTCATGTCTACCTCGGGGACAGCATTACGAGGCTGCCAGAACTAGTGGCGCGAGCGCGATCGGGCGAGTTGCCCCGCGCCTCGCTGTTGTTCACGTCGCCACCATACTTCCACCTGACGAACTACCACTACGACCAGTGGCTACGGCTGTGGCTCCTTGGCGGCCCTCCCAATGCAGCTCGCATCGGCGGTAGGTACCGCGGAAAGTTCGAGGGCCGCGTCGCATACCGTGAGCTGCTGGCGCGCGTATTCGGAGCGGCAGCCAATATGATGAAGCGAGACGCTGTTGTCTACGTTCGCACCGATCGGCGCGCCTTTACGTGCCGGACGACGCTGGAGGTGCTTTGTGACGTATTTCCGCGCAAGAAGTTGCTCCGCCGCACCCGCCCCGTGCAAGGGCCGACGCAGACCCAGCTATTCGGCAACGGAATCCCTCAACCCGGAGATGTAGATTTGGTTCTCTTACCGTAGGAAACCACGGTCAAGCTTCCACAGATGAAGAGATGAAGGTGCGCCAGACGGACGTGAGGAGGACTTGGGCCTATCAATGCGTTGTACCCGACGGCCAGCTAGGCCAGGTGAAAGCGATCGTTAGCCAGAACAATCTGTATGCCGCCATCAATCACTAGCACGGATTTGATCGAAAAGTCCCTCCAAGCCGCGATCTCGGCGATCGAGCCAGTAGCCGCGGAGCCGGAGCCGGGTCGGACCAGCGCAACGCATTGATTCGGGGAAGTAAGAACTTCAAATTAGGTCGGCGGAGAGGCTTAGACGCACGTTATTGGGGGCAATATCGACGCTCTAAGGAAACGGAGTCATGCCCCGCGCCAGCCACGCGGCGCTTATACGATTACTTTCCGCACCGAAAACAGCGCTCTAAGGCCGGGAAACGCTACTCTCCAGACGGAAAATCCTGCAACTGCATAAACTTAGCGTGGTCCGATCCGAGACGGCCGGATTGAACGCTTTCGGGAACGCGGAACGTCCGCCCACTCTGCCGCCCTGAATTTGTGACGGGTCGCCGAAGGAATAGACGGCCATGCGTCGCCCGCTTTTGTCTGAAGTGGCGCTACCGGTGATAATTGGGATTCCTGCATCGCGAACGTCCCCAACGGCGCGCGGGGCGTGGTTGTACCCCATCTCCTGTAACTCATCCGTTGAGATTGTCCCCTTGTCCAAAAGCGCCTTCAGAACAGCGATTGCGCGCTTGTTCTTTCCTTCCGCGATCACTTTCTGGGCAAGCGCGCGGATGCGAGGATCAACAGGAACAGGCATGGCTACCCGCGTGGAGCAGATAGCCGCTACGATGTAGGATTAATGGGTTAAAGTCTATGGGGGCCGCAATAGGCTGTGTGACTACCTTAAGCTAGGACATTCCGAAATAATTTCTGGATTAAGACCAAAAAAGATACTTCGACTCTGACCCTTCTACCGGCCAGCTATTCTGCAAGGGAGGAGATCGGGTGATGCATTCGTCGGAACGTGGTTCGGAACGCGCAAGTCACTTGGTTGTGCTTGTGCACGGGATTCGTACGCGCGCCAAGTGGATGGGCGTAGTTCGCGCTACCCTTGGAGCGAGCGGCTTTGCTGTCGAACCGACCAGCTACGGAAGATTTGATCTCTTTCGCTTTCTCCTCCCCGTCAAGTACTTCCGTCGGCAAGCCATGGATAGCGTCTGGATAGACATTCAGCGCGCTATTCAACTGCATCCTGGTCTCCCTGTGTCGTTCATTGCTCATAGCTTCGGTACGTTTATTGTTGCAAATATTCTTCGCCGGGAATTCGCGTTTACGGCAAATCGAGTGATCTTCTGCGGAAGTATTGTTCACTATCGCTTTCCATTCGAACAAATTAGTAGTCGATTTCAGGCTCCCATCCTTAATGAGGTGGGAACACGTGACGTCTGGCCGATAATCGCTGAAAGCGTGACTTGGGGCTACGAATCGTCCGGTGCCCATGGATTTAACCGTGCTGGAGTAGACGATCGCCGCCACAATGGACTCGCCCACAGCGACTTCCTGAATGCGGACTTCTGCGCGAAGTATTGGGTTCCGTATTTACGTGACGGCACACGCGTTCGGGCGACAGGGGACACCGTTTCTGGGGGCGTTCCTTGGTGGCTAGAGTTCATCTCATTTGTACGTATCAAATATCTGCTGATTCTAGCCATTGCTCTATTCTTGATTCTGCCGCCCGAGGCACCAACGTCTTGCGACAACTTAGCCCCGCGAGCCGATACGGTGCGCCTTGATATCATCGATCGCGCGTTGACCGGTAAACAATATTCCTATGCGCTCAGCGAGGCAGAACAATATTTAATGGATCACCCGAACGACCATGTCGCGTATCACATGAAGGGTTTGGCCCACTATCATCTGGGGCAGTATGATCTTGCTATGAAGGCGTATGACGCGGCGCTCAAGACCTGCCCCAAAGAGCCGAAGATACTTTTTAACAAAGCGGCGGCACTGAGTGAACTCGGCGATCTTGCGAATGCGATTGCTATCTACGAGGCACTTCTTAACCTCAACAACAATGATCTTGAGGCCCGTCTTGCGCTTGCGTTCATTCAACTCCGAATGAAGGAATTTGTCCCCGCCTATTCCAATTATCGCCGTGTGGATATCCACCCTAACGCCAAGCAGTTGCGTCCGGCCGCCCGCCTCGGAATGGGAGTGAGCCTTCTTGTCCAGACGCCCCGTATACAAGATCGGGTAAGAGACGGAGTTGGGCACATCGCCGATGCAGTCTGTCTCCAGAAGGAACTAGAAGATGTCCTGCTCGGGCGGGAGACTGAAATCGGCACTCTGTCTTACCAAGCGTACGGTCCAATATTGACAGAACTCGAGCGTCAGAAGATACCGGAGTACGAACGGTTCCTTCGCAACATCCGCGACCGAAAAGTCGCTTGCAAATAGATCGACTATGTCTATCTCACGCCGCGAATTTCTGTTCAGGACATTGCTCTCTGCGCTTGTATACAGGGTGTCCGCGCGTTCGTATGCGCAGACTCCTTGTTGCCGAAGGTTTGTCCCGCTAAAACCGGTAAGGATTGTGGTTGGGGCTTCAGCAGGATCAATAATCGACACAATTGCTCGCCTCGTTGCAAGCTTGCTTAGCGCCCTATGGCAACAGCCAGTTATCACTGAAAACAGACCCGGGGCACAAGGGTTAGTGGCTGCAGAGCAGGTAGGAAAGTCTATGCCTGACGGTTACACGTTACTCTTTAGCTCCAACGAAACGCTCGTACAGGCTAGTGTGATCCGCCCGAAGTACGCTGTCGACCTAAGAAAGGACGTAGTACCAGTATCGCTCGTCGCTCGCGCGCCGCTTGCCCTCGTTGTTCCTACGAATTCTCGGATCAGATCGACACAAGATCTCATTGCGGAGGCAAGAGCGAATCCGGGAATGTTGAAGTTTGCAACAGCGTCTCAGTTCGACTCCACCCGTTTCGCCACCGAACTACTGCAACAGTCGGCAAACCTCAAGGTGACGGTGGTGCCATACAAGGGCACGGGTCCTGCCTTAGCGGGCCTAGTTGGCGGACAAGTGAATTCGGCATTTCTGTCTCTCTCAGTTGCGGACGCCGCAGCTACGGACAACAAGTTGCGCATCATTGGCATCACAACACCCAGCATCGTACCTGGAGCGCGCGATTATCCGGTTCTCTCTCAACAAGGACTTCCAGACTTAAACGTGGAGCAATGGCTTGGCCTTCTGGCGCCAGGCGGAACTTCGGCTAAGATTATCGACGACATTAGTCACGATGTGAAACTTGTATTGGACCATGTACCGAAAGAAGTAACTGACACATTTGCGAGGCTCAAGTTTGCACGCAGCGCGTTACCCGCGAAAGACTTTACGGCGCTCCTGTTCCGAGATTCTAAGCGATGGGCAAGCGTTGTACGGACCGTGGGGATTAAGGCAGATTGATTCAAAGTGGCCGGGTTCGTCCATTTGCTGAATCCGGGTCGGACCAATGCAATGCATCGGAACGTGTTACTCAGCAGTCAGCAATATAGGATACAGCGGGGGCCTGAAAGAATGATCGCACAAGTCTCGGGCTGCGTTGCACGGCAGCCAATTCGGCATCGATGCGCTGGTCCAAGCGCTCGCCCGCCTGCAGCGGCCGGCGCGCGGTGCCGGTGCGCTTCACATGGCTCCAAACCAGTTCGTCGGGATTGAGGTCGGGCGCGTAGCCGGGCAGGAAATGCAGAGTCAGTCGGCCATGGGTGGATTCGACGTAGTCACGCACCAAGGCCTTCTTGTGCGCGGGCAATCCATCAACAATCAGGTGCACAGGCGTCTTGCCAACTCCGGAACCGGGTCGGACCAGCGCAACGCATTGATTCGGGGAAGTATGAACTTCAAATTAGGTCGGCGGAGAGGCTTAGACGCACGTTTTTGGGGGCAATATCGACGCTCTTAGGGAACGGAGTTATGCCCCGCGCCAGCCACGCGGCGCTTAGACGAGTACTTTCGGCACCGAAAACAGCGCGCTGAGGCTGGAAAACGCTACTCTCTAGTCGGAAAATCCTGCAACTGCATTAACTTTGCGTGGTCCGACCCGACATTGCCTATTTGGAACTTAGTTGAATGCCGATCATCGCTCGCGATCCGATTTTGGTGCACTCTCCACCGCAATGGAGCGCGTGCAACGAGTTTCTCGGAAGGTACATAGCTCCGTCAGCGATGGGATTTGCATGCAACGCAGGGGAGCTAAATCGGTTTCAAAGCAGGTACCGTCTCGCTAAATCATTTCAAGGCGTTACGCTCGACACCTACACAAACACAACTGTCGCTGGCTATTCAGCGCTGTTTCGAGTGTTTCTCTCTTGGACAGCATTCGAGAAACTGCTAGAGGTCTTAGGGTTTGCTCGAGAACAGACCGTTGCACTTATCGAACCATATGATCCTAGGGACATCGCAAACGCAATTCGTGAAGTGCCCGATCACCAAGGCTTTCTTCAGTTCGTCCGTGAGAGAGTGAATCCGACGCATCAGACCCATATTAAATGTTTTCTACGTGACCAACCCTGCGACATTACATACATCGCATCTGGCATTAGGCATATCTTTGCACATGGCACTCTTACTCCGCACGCTGGATCTGCTAGTGCCGACCCTGCGAAGGCCACATGCGATCTACTGTGCGAGTTTCTGTTTAGGGTAATGGACGAAGAGTTCGGAAATCGGGTCAAGGCCTTTGCAGCTAAGGTCTAACCCCTGATTCAAGGGGCGCGCAGCAAGAGCAGTCGAGCGTCCCTCACATGGAATGTTAGCTCGCAAAGGGTTTGAGGGAGGAGTCTGAACATGAAGCTCTACGTCGAATGGTCGCGCCCGGTTCCCATGAAAGATGCGAGCCGCGAGAATCTCATTTACAGCGTCGACCTAAGTAGACTCCCGAGTGCGCCTGGGGTTTACGTACTTGGTCGGCGGTGGGGCGGTCAGTTTGAAGCGCTTTACGTAGGCAAGGCAAACGGCATTCGCGGCCGCGTGAAAAATCAATTGAACAACCTGCGCCTCATGCAACACCTAAGACACGCAAGAACCGGAAGGCGAATCGTTCTCGCTGGACGCATCGTCACTAAACCGGGGCAGCAGCTTGAGCGATGCCTGCCCCTAATTGAACGTGCTCTCATTCGGTATTTCTTGTCCGAGGGCGACGACCTCGTGAACAAGCAGGGCACGCGCCTCCGTCGTCATGAACTATCCTCCTCTGGGAAGCACCCAAGGCGGTTCATTCCAGGCCTTATGTATGTTGAGAAGGGAAAGAGTGATTAACTGACGATGCGATTCCGCGCAGACGAACACGTTATCGACCTCCTAATCGGTAACCTTCTTTACACCACTCCTGATGCGGCAGCCCGAGAGCTGCTTCAGAATGCCGAGGATGCCTGTGACCTTCAGCGCATCAAAGAGCCCGCCTACCTGGCCAACATCGTGGTGCGGTACTCCGCGAGCGGAAACTGGATCGAAGTCGTGGACAACGGACTCGGTATGAACGAGGAGGCAATCGATCAGAGCTTTGCGGCGGTCGGTGCGCACAAGGACCGCGTAAGTCACATCCAGGCACTTCTTCAACAGGCGGGAGCCACGAACAGACAGATCGCACGATTCGGTATCGGTATTGTCAGTTGCTTCGGAGTAGCTCAGAGCATCATTGTTCGCACGAAAATGGACGACTCCGCCGCGATTGCGTATCGGATCGACGGAATTCACGATGACTTCACGCCTTTGCCAGATCTCCCCACTAGCCGCGGTACCACCGTGCGCCTCACTCTTAAGCCGAACGGCCCAATGCGTGCGGAGCAGATGCCGACGGCAGTCCACCGTTACGCACGGCACGCGGAACACGTATTTCTCGAGGACGCGGACAATGGGACCCGGTCAACCCTTGCAGAAACATGGCAGGGCAAGGACCTCGCTGATGCTGTCGACGTTGTCGACCAGGGCCTGCGTTCCGGTCTCCTCGCCCCTGATCCCCAGTGGCAGCAGCCGGGCACAACCCTGCGCGCGCAGCTCGTCCTCTGCAACGGCGGCTTCCTCGTGAGCGAGCGCGAGCTTACCCTCCTGCCGAGCGGCGCCATTGGGTACGTTGGAGAAATGGACGTCCACCCTGGCGAGCTAACGATCCAATTGAACCGCGAGGCATTCGCACATGATGAGCGGTGGAATCAGCTGCAGGGCCGCCTCAAGGCGCACTACAACAAGCTTATCGTTGGACTCATCAGTGAGTGGGAGCGCGTGCTGGCCGACGCTCAGAAAGCGACCGTCGCGAGCGCGATCGATCGTGGCGTTCTCCTTCTCGCACGCGGGCCGACGCGCGGACTACTAGAACCGAAGCTAGTCGAGCGGATAGATCAACTCGTGCCGCAGGCAGTGCGGATCCGCCTCTGGGACTCGCAACAGGAACTCGCCATAGCGACGATCCTCGACAACGCGGGAGCCAACGGCGTGCTGTACTACCTCCGCGAAGGCGAGGCGGCCGCTCCGTTTCAGCAACAATTACAGCAGGGCCTTATGAACATCCAGGTGACGGAGACACCACAGACTGAGACGCTTCGGGCCGCGCATCTGCGAGCGAAGAGCTTCCTGGTGCTGCTCTGCAAGCGTCGCGACTACCCGTACGAAATGGGCGGCGGCACGCAAACGCTCACCGTCTTCGAGCACGAAATATTGTCCACTTACTGCCAACAGCGTGGCATTCGATTTACGGCTGTACGACAAGCGTCACTGGAGGAAGTAGCACTCACACCCGTAAAGGAGAGCAAACTGTTCGCTGACGTGCTAGGCTTGGCGGAGCAATTCGCACTCGTTGACCTCCCCCAGGCTTCGGATCGGGTGATCCGGGACTTCAACGTGTCCGGGCGGTTCCTGAACTGCGCCCATCCTGAGGTGCGCGAGATCCTTGCCGCCCTTCCAGACGTTGTCGGCAATCCAGTCAAGCGCGCATTACTGCAGGCGTACCTCGACATCGACAACTGGCGGCTGGGGCCGGCCCGGTCGACCATTAAAGGGCTCCTCATGGATCCCAATCTGCCGCAGGCTGCGCAACTGTCGACGGGTCCGCTCACGAAAGAGTACCTCGCGAAATGCCTCGCCGAGCTCTTGAAGACGCGGGATCCATCCTGATGACGAATCCCGTCACGTTTCTGCTGGGAGCGGGCGCCGCGTTTCCTTTTGGTGTACCGATGATGACCGGTTTCTATGCGGATTTCCGCGAATACCTCTCGCGCCGCTATCCGCACTGCTTCACGTTCCTCGAGCGCCTTGAGAGGGCTGGCACTCATCCAACCCGCGACTTGGAAACGCTTCTCTCGGACCTCAGCGCAGTCGTAGACCTTAACCGCGGGCTCACTCTCCTTGGCGTCGGGTCGGCATCGCACCAGCCTGATGTGGAGCTCGCCCGAGAGCTCCGGGGCTACCTCGATGCGTTCATCGTCGATACTTGCGAGCGTTTCGACCGGGCGTCCCCCGCTCGGGAGCTCCAGCCGCTGCTGGCGCTCCACGAGCTGGGCCCGCTCTGGGTCTTTACGACGAACTACGACCGCATCATCGAATATGCCTGCGAGCAGAGCGGAATCTCGTGGACGGATGGATTCGAGCGTCCTGGAGACCAAGCGGTCGCGGATTGGACGGGAAAGTTCCACAGCGACGTGCGGCTGGTGAAGCTGCACGGTTCTGTAAACTGGTACGTCGACGACCCGGACCGTAGCTTACATCGCCTCGACCGCGGCTATTCGCTACCCGCCCATGACTTTATGCTCGTGCGGGGCGACCAGCGGCTCCGCCCTCTCATGATCATCCCAACATTGGAAAAGGAGGCGCTCGGCACACCTTACGTTGAGCTTTCCGTGCGCTTTACAGATGTCCTCCAGGAGAGCCATCTTCTCATCATCGCGGGCAACAGCCTCCGAGATAGCCATATTCATAACTACATCCGTGCACGCCTAGACGCCCTCGAAGTCTTGGTTGTCAGCCCGTCGGCGACGAAGCGGATGTCTGTTCTCGGATCATCTGACCGGATACATGGCATAGACGCGGGGTTTTCGGAATTCCTTTCAGTAGCCGGTACAAAACTATTCGAACTCGGGCGGACCATGGCCGCCCAGGATCGAGCCGATCAAGCAAACCGTAGCGCGGTCAAGGCGTTCATCGTGTCCGTCTCCCAGGACACGCTTGATGAAACTACCCTCCGAAAGGACTCTGACCTCTACCGCATATGGTCTGACTCCAAGTCTGCGGTGACCGCGGACCGCGTGCAGGCTGTCCGCGATCTCGCTAGCCATCGACACCCGGCTGTAGCGCGGCGGCTGCAGCATCTCCTCAGCAATGATCCTGATGAACATGTCCGTGTAGCATGCGTAACCGCATTTACGCAGGCAGTTCCCGACGGTTGTGTCACACTGCTCTCTGATGCTCTTGCCAAGGAAATGGCGCCACTTGTGCAGCTTGAGCTTGCTTTGGCCCTCTGCCGCCAGTCACACAATGAAAAGACGGTAGATGCTCTGCGGCACGGCATCACCCGCCCAGAACTTTCCTCAGTAGCGCGGTCCGTCATCAACGATTACCTGGCGGCCAGTTCCGAGCGGGTGTAGTCGCGGGCCACACGCTGATCCGCATGGATGCCCGCCTGTCGGAAGCGGACGGCAGGACACTGTTCGTGGAACTACACCGGAAACGCCTTCAGTTGCGGCGAATAGATTCCGAGTTGACCGGCGTTCCATTGAAACGCCAGGCCAACGATCCCGCCGACCTCTACGTGCAGACTGAGGCTCAGCGCCTGGCGCGGCGCCAGGCTTATCTGGACGCGCTCGGGGCGGAGCAGGCGACTTTAGTAAAGGCCCGGCACGACCTGAAGGGCGCAATCGAAATCGAGGGCAAGCTTCAAAAGGCTGCTCCGATTTACAAAGACCAGGCGGATTCGTGGGACAAGCTGGCGAAGGAGGGCTATGCGGGACGACTGCTCGCCCTGGAAAGGCAGCGCACATACATGGAAAACGAGCAGGACCTGAGAGCGCAGACACAGAACGTGGCGAGCCTGAGAGCGCTGATCGCGCAATCGGAGAAGCGCATCGCGCAGATTACGTCGAACTACCGCCAGCAACTCCAGAATGAGCGTGTCGAGACCGGGGCGCTCTATCACAAGTTGCAGCAGGACTGGGACAAGCAGCAACATCGCCATTCGCTGCTCGAGCTCAAGGCGCCGCAAGCGGGCATCGTGAAAGACCTCGCAACTCATACGCCGGGCACCGTCGTCGCGCCGGGCACGATCCTGCTGACTCTCGTGCCGCTTGACGAGCCGCTGGTTGCGGAGGTGTGGGTGAACAACGCCGATGCGGGGTTCGTGCAGGCCGAGCAGAAGGCGCGCGTGAAGCTCGCTGCGTATCCGTTCCAGAAGTACGGGATGCTGGACGGCGTGGTGAAGCAGGTGAGCGTCGATGCGCAGGAAAAACCGGAGCCGGGCAACCCGGCTGGCAAATCCGCTCAAGAAGCAGCCTACCGTGCACTAATCAACTTGGGTAGCGGCTACCTCGAGAGCCAGGGCAGGCAGCTGCGCCTCGTCCCCGGCATGCAGGTCAACGCCGAGATCCATCTCGGCACCCGCAGCGTTCTCGAGTATCTCCTCTCGCCGGTGCAGAAGGTCGCTCACGAGGCGGGGAGGGAGCGGTAGCGCCCCGGCGGGGAGGTCTTGGCAGGTGCTTCAACGTAAGTGCTGAGGGGTACTGGGATCAACGGGTTGTCGAAACCGGAACCTGAAACCGGGCTCTGTCCCTATTGCTGCGTAAGTTTTCGTAATGCGAGCGTGGCCCCTGTGCTTGCCGGGCTGCTGTGAGCGCCGACGCGCAGGAAAAGCCGGAGCCGGGCATCCCGGCTATCGTTTGAGCCAGGTGCCGGTAAAATTTCCGCGGGACTCGATCACGCCAATGTCAAAATTACTTAAATTCATCCTGTTCGCCGTCGGCGGACTCCTGGGGCTCCTCGTTCTCGTCGCGGTGGCACTGCATCTTTTCGTGGACGTCAACGCCTACAAGCCTCGGTTGGAAGCGGCTGCCTCGGGAGCTTTGGGGGTGGAAGTCAGAGTGGGTGGTCGGCTGGGGATCGGCTTCTTCGCGGGCTTGTACCTCGCGCTGGAGGACGTGCACATTCGTAACCGGGGGGCGGACATCGCCTCCGCCAAGGAAGCCAGGCTTGGGATCGATCTGCTCCCTCTGCTCCAAAAGGAAGTCCGGATCGGGAAGATCGCGCTGACAAACCCCAAGATCTCCATCGAGCGGGACCGCGACGGTAAGTTCAACTTCGAGAAACCGGAGACGGCCGGAGGAACGTTACCTGCCCTGGACTTGGCGGAAGTTTCCGTCTCGGGCGGGACTCTCCTCTACTCGGACAAACAATCCGGGGAAGGATTGGAGGCCGAGGATTGCAGCCTGGATGTGCACCGTCTGCGGCTTTCGCGCGGGAAAAGCTCGGACTTCACCAAGAACTTTTCCTTCACGGCGGAACTCGCCTGCGGGGAGATCCGGGAAAATGGCTTCACCGTATCCGATCTGAAGCTCTCGGCCGGCGAGAAGAATGGTGTCCTCGATCTCAAACCTATCACGATGCGTGCCTTCGGCGCGCAAGGATCGGGGAGTTTCCAGGCGGATTTTTCGGGCGCCGTCCCGCTTTACCACGTGCGTTACTCTCTGCCGCAGTTCCACATCGATGAGTTTTTCAAAACCCTGTCGCCAAACAAGGTCGCGGAAGGAACGATGGATTTCTCCGCGAACCTGTCGATGCAGGGAAAGACCGCGAACGAGATAAAACAAACCGCGAACGGAGAGATCTCCCTTCGGGGCAAGAACCTCACGCTCAATGGCAGCGATCTCGATCGACAGTTCGCCCGATTCGAGTCCAGTCAAAACTTCAATCTTGTGGATGTGGGCGCCTTCTTCTTTGCCGGGCCTCTTGGCTTGGCGGTCACGAAGGGGTACAACTTTGCGAGCATCCTTCAAGGATCGGAGGGCAGCAGCAGGATCCGCATACTCGTTTCCGAGTGGAAGGTTGAGCGCGGCGTGGCGCAGGCGCAGGACGTGGCCATGGCGACGAACGAGAACCGGATCGCCCTCCAGGGAGGACTCGATTTCGTCAATGAGCGCTTCCATGACGTGACCGTGGCGCTGATCGACGTCAAGGGCTGCGCCGAGGCGCGGCAAAAAATACGCGGCCCCTTCCGGAAACCGGTGGTGGAGCAGCCGAGCGTCCTCAGGTCCCTCACGGGGCCGGTGCTTAGGTTGCTCAAGGAGGGGAGGGACCTCTTCCCTGGCGGAGATTGCGAAGTGTTCTACGCCGGCTCGGTGGCGCCGCCGAAATGAATAGATTGCAACGGAACCGGCTGAATACATCTCGCGTCTTCAAGAATAAGTTCGGAGATCTCGAGGTGGTTCGGCGCCTCGATCACGAGTTCGCGGTCGATATACTGGCTCATGGCCCAGCCCACGACTCGGCGGGCGTAGAGATCCAGCTGGCGAATTAGGGGCCCTGCCTGCAGGCGTCCCGATTCCTCACTTGCGTCGTCACCAAGCGCAAATTACCAACCCTACGCCTTACCGTCCCGTGGTCCGAGGAAATACCACAGGATCAAGCCCAGCAGCGGCAGTAGCACCACCGCGATTATCCAAATCAATTTCTTCTCATTGGAAGCGGAGCTCTGAAGAATATTGATTATCGCCCAGATATCTCCAGCGAGTATCAGCAGGCCCCAGAGGCCGTGGTATCCGATGTTCATCATTCTTGGTTCCCCCTCTTTGCCCTGGTCGCGGAGGCAGCAAAGCGCTGCAAGTTACTTTTCATACTCTGGGCGCAATTCGGTCTCTGCCTCCTTGGACTTCGCTTCCCATTTCGGGAGCTCGGCGTTCCCAGAGTCGAGGTGCGATTTCATCTTCTCAATGTACTCATCCCGTTCGCTCATGATTCTTCCTTGCTTGCTGATCCGTAGCCGAAAGAACACTCTGACGCGGGAAGTATATTCCGATTACTGCTTATAAAGCATCAAGTTACGATTCCTCTCGAGCACGGGGAACGATCAAGAAATCCCTTTGGTAATCTGTGTTACGGCAGCAAACACCGGCACACTTCAACCTGCTCCCACCCTAAGCTCAAGGCGATCTCGCATCGATACCGGCCGGCCACAGATATGTACCGCACCCTGTCTGTATCGATACTTGCAAGTGGTAGATACTTTCCCGCCGATGCGTTCCGTGTGCTAGCGAGCACGAGGGTTTGATTCAAATCAATAGGTGTGACGAATGAGCTGTGTACATTCAAATTGCAGTTTGGCGGCAGTGCGCCTCTAGATTTACGATTCGCCAAGTTATGAGAAGAGGAGAAGCAAAATGCTCGAAACCATTGCGGTCGTGTTGGTTGTCCTCTGGCTTCTGGGTTTTGTCACGTCGTACACCATGGGCGGATTCATTCATGTCCTCTTGGTGATCGCGGTCGTGGTGGTTCTTATTCGCGTCATTCAAGGTCGACGCCTGTAACGACCCTTGAATGACTCTATGCAGCGGGGCACTGGGCAGAGTGGTCCGGCTGCTCGCGGTCCCGGTCTTGATAGTCACTCCCTGGCGCGCTGTCCGTCGTGGGGATCCGGGAGTTTCTTTAAATAGGAGGAGCCGAAATGAACGCAGTCAAGATTGCGGGAATCGTGCTGATTGTGGCCGGTGTCCTGGGGTTGGTGTATGGCAGTTTCAGCTATACCAAGGAGACCCATCGGGCCAAGCTGGGATCGATCGAGCTGTCGGTAACGGACAAGGAGACGGTCAACGTCCCAGTTTGGGCTGGCGTGGGGGCGATAGTGATTGGCGGCGTGCTCCTGCTTATTGGAAGCAAGAAGAGCTAGCCGCTGCACATGAGCGCTCTAACCGCCGGTTCGAGAGCGACGCTATCCGCTCGGCGCTGCGCGCCTTGCCCGGGCGCGTTATACGGTCCCAATCGAATGGAATGGACATAGCGTGGTCCGACCCGTGGATAGGGTGATGCGCAGGGAGAACCGGAGCCGGGCATCCCGGCTATCAAGTCAGTTCAGCAAGCGGCCTATCGTGCACTAATCAACTTAAGTAGCGGCCACCTGGAGAGCCAGGGCAGGCAGTTGCGCCTCGTCCCCGGCATGCAAGTTAACGCCGAAATCCACCTCGGTACGCGCACGGTGCTCGAGTATCTCCTCTCGCCGGTCCAGAAGGTCGCCTGACGAGCTCTGCGAAAATACTTTGCGCCGCTCGACCCTCACCCCTTCCCCCTCTCCCGAGAGGCGAGGGGAAATGTACAGCGCGGAACTGGCTAATCGGCCAATTCCGCGAGAACTGGATGGAGGCCGGGCGGGAGCGGTAGCGTTCGGGCGTGTGGCAAGAGGGGGCGCCCATCATTCTTTCTGCGATCTTAATGCCTCATACGGATATACTTGCCTGATGTTCAAGTTCGACAGGGTGATGAGGAAAAAGCTATGAAGGTTCACTTTGATGAAAAGATTGATGCACTTTACTTTCGTCTGGATGATTCGAAAATCGTCGAATCGGAAGAGGTGAAGCCGGGGATCGTCCTCGATTACAACGACAAGAATCAAGTCGTGGGTGTTGAAATCCTGAACGTCAAAAAACGAGTTCCGGAAGCGAGCCTCAAAGAAATGAAATTCGAGGTCGCATAGTTTTTCGGCCTCACCGGGACACCCGCTGCAGTAGAGCACACGTCGAACTGTCTACTATTGCTTTGCACTTCGTCCCCGGCATGCAGGTCAACGCCGAGATCCACCTCGGCACGCGGAGCGTCCTTGAGTACTTCCTCTCGCCCGTTCAGAAAATCGCCCACGAGGCGGGGCGGGAGCGGTAGTATTCTGTCGTGTG
>Ga0326597_10002257_pt1 | contig 29042 bp, 22 predicted proteins | sample RVTome_12_FD_203789 | JGI IMG/M metagenome (GOLD analysis project Ga0326597, IMG submission 203789) | Soil microbial communities from uranium-contaminated site in the Upper Colorado River Basin, Wyoming, United States - RVT100D185 | ecosystem: Environmental > Terrestrial > Soil > Contaminated >... | reverse complement strand
TTCGATGATGTTCGAGGCTATCGTATCTGCGGAGCGCTTTCAACTGACAGCCTCTTGGACTCCCCTGCAAGGCCCTTCGACACGCTTACAGGCGGCGCTTTCAGTTCGCGCGCCAGCAGTTGCACGACGGTCTTCATACCGTTCACGCCGGTTGCTTGTTCGACGGCGGGCGAGTAGTTGGTCGTGCCGTTGACGTCGTACGTGAGCTTGTTCCCACCTTGATCTTCGATGAACTCGATGCCGGCCAGGTCGATGCCGTTTCCCTCCATGAAACGGATGTACTGTTCGATGACGGGGTCATCGAACCCTTCTCGCAAAGAGAAGACGCTTTGCGGGTCAACGTTCTCGGCAGGCTGGCAGCCGTCGGCGGGGCACAACTCGAATCCCCGGCTTGTGTTTGATCGCAGGGCGTACAGGAATTCTCCGTTCACGATTTCCACGCGCGTGATGTAAGGTTCCGCAGATTCCACATACTCCTGCAACAGCGTAATCCCATCCACGGGCGGGCTGAAGTCCGCCGAATCGACGTAACGGTCGAATTCATTCCCGTTGCGAAAGAGTCTGACACCCAGGCCCTTTCCCCCGCGATTGTGCTTGGTGATGAAGGGGGTGGGCATGGCTCGGGCCGCCCGTTTGAGCGCCGGATGGCCTCCCGCAACTGCGATCGTATGGGGGACCGCGATGCCCGCCTGACGCAACGCCTCGTATTGGCGCACCTTGCTGATCTCCAGCGAAAAGGCGCGGCTGCCGTTGACCACGCGCCGGCCGTGGCCCTCCAACCAAGCGAGCAGCTCCCAGGCGTGGCCGACGCTCGACAGGTGATCGCGCGTGTGCGACGAGGGGCTGATGCGGTTTAAATATACGCCATCGGGCGGCGCTTGGCGCAAGTCGAAGTGTCCTTCGTTGATGAACCACAATTCGTAAGGGAGCTCGGCTTGATCCAACTCGCGGACCAGGGGCGGCAACCAGGCTGGATTCTCGTAAAGCACGTACACTTTCATGGCGCTCCTTTCTGAAGCGGTGGAAAGCCATTGCCATGCCGGCAATCAAGCTTGTCGTTATGTATTGCAAAGCGGATGGGGCGCGGCCGGCTGGTTTCTTAGCGGCAGCGCCCCGGGCTACAGAGGCAGATGCGACAGGCGGAAAGAAGGGATGGGCAACCTTGAGCCGTTGAAGGTTGGTTTCGAGGCCTCATGCTGCCCTCCTTGGAGGAAAGTAAACAGGCAGTCTAGGGGACATGCCGCAACTTTGCAACTGAAAGACGATCCCAGGTCGCCAACCCCTTCCCGCCAAGCATGGGGCGCAAACGCGCCAATCTGCTGGAAGCGCACAAGCTGTCTTTACTCGATCCGTGCGGTAGAATGGACGGCAGACCGCCTCGCGAGCGGCAAGGAGCATCATCATGAAAGCGCCGAATATCTTTCCCCAAAATGCGATCGCCCTGATCTGGGACTTCGACAAGACGCTGTCGCCGGATTACATGCAGAAGCCCCTGTTCGAGCACTACGCCCTCGACCCGCGCAAGTTCTGGGAGGAGGTGGACGGCCTGCCGGACTTCTACCGCGAGCAGGGGCTGGATCTGGTCTCGCGCGACACGCTGTACCTGAACCACATCCTGACCTACGTGCGACACCGGCTGTTCAAGGGCTTGAGCAACGAGTTGCTGCGGCGGCTGGGCGAGAAGATCGAGTTCTATCCGGGACTGCCTCAGTTCTTTCGCATGATGCAAAACCGCATCCGCAGCAATCCGCGCTTTGCCTCCTTCCAGGTGGAAGTGGAACACTACATCATCAGTTCCGGGCTGCGGCAGATGATCCTGGGGAGCAAGATCGCGCCCTATGTGGAGGACGTCTGGGCGTGCGAGTTCGTGGAGAAACTGCCCCATCCCGGTTACGTTCACGATCAGCAGATCTCCCTGGTGGAGGAGAACCACGAGATCGCCGACATCGGCTACTTGATCGACAATACCACCAAAACCCGCGCCATCTTCGAGATCAACAAAGGCGTGAACAAGGATCGCGCCATCGACGTCAACGCCCGCATCGGCGACGCCGACCGGCGCGTGCCCTTTGTCAACATGATCTACGTGGCCGACGGCCCCAGCGACATCCCCGTCTTCTCGATCCTCAACCACAACGGGGGCAGAACCTATGCCGTGTACAAACCCGGCTCGCAGCAGGATTTCAATCAAGCCAATCAGTTGCAGCGACAGGGCCGCGTGCAATCGTTCGGCGAGGCGGATTATACGGAGGGCTCAAAGACGTACTTGTGGATCGTCAACGCCATCGATGAGATCGCCGAGCGCATCGTGCAGGAGCGAAAGGAAGCGTTGAGCGAGCGGTTGGGCAATCCCCCCAAACACCTGTAAGAAAGCTGGTCTGTTCCGTAGGGCCGGCTGTGCCGGCCAGAGATTCATGCGCATCGAACAATGGCTGGCACAGCCAGCCCTACACACCGGGGCGGTAGACTAGCGTCCCGCTCTGACGCGCACACGCCGGGAGCGGCGCAGCTTTCTAGAGGTATCCCAGTGGTCGTAGAGCACGTGCAGAATGTTGGGCGTGTACAACCCGGCCCCCACCGCGGCCAACAGCGGCCAGTCCGGCTGCCAGGCAAGGGTCGGCAGGCTCATCCCTGCGTAGTAGGCGCCGGCCATGCCTCCCGCTGCCACCAACGACAGATAGGCAAGGCGCGTGATGATGCCGAACAACAGGCTGTGGCTGATGCCCCGGTGTTTGAACACCAGGGTGTAGGGCGCCCAGATGAACCCCAAGATACCCCAGCGCCGGCGGGCATCGTTGTGCCGCAAGTCCAGGTCCGGCGTCAGCAGCAGGCTCGCAAGCAGATACGCCAAGCCGAACGCGACCAACCGCCGCCAATCAGGATCGATGAAGTAATACCCGCCGACGAAAATCGGCCACAAGATCATTTCCAGTTTGAGGTGTCGCTCTCCCGAGGGCATGCAAGCTCCTTCACAATGCAAACTCCTTCCAGCATAAGACTGGAGCCGTGTCCCGTCGGAGGCGTAGACCACACTGGAAGGAGTCCAGAGGTGTCTTCGGTGGGGAAAGCTTGTCCGCTCCAAGGTGGACCCGTATGCTGAATGCCCTCATGCAAACGCCTTGGAGGCAAGCGGGCCCCTGGCTGGGAATCGCCACTGCGCCTGCCTCATTGATGTTGGGCGGCAGCGTGGCGCAACAAATGCCCTTCCACTGGGTCCCTTGGGCATTGGTCTTGGGGGCGGGCGTGGTCTGGATGTTGTCCAGTTTGCAGGGTTATATTGGGGTAGTTCAACGCCGGCCGCTGGTCGAACTTGCCCGCCCTGTGCTGGGCAGCTCGATCGCCCGTTGGAGCAATTCCCTGTTGTTGGCCATGCTGATGATCGGCTGGGCCGGATTTGGGGTGGGGGTGGCGGGACGGAGCCTGGCTCAGCTCACATCGCTGCCGGAGGGAATCGCGTTGTTCGCATGGTCTGGGGCGGTAACGTTCGGGTTGTGGCGGGGAATCCACCGCGGCAGTTTGATCGCGCTCTTGGGGAGCTTGGCCACCTTGGTGCTGATCGGCTGGGGCTTTGTCCAGGCAAGCTCGCTGTCGGCGCCCCCTTCCGGCGTCATCCCCCAAGGAACCTTCTTCGGCGGGGTCAGCTTGGTCGTCGGCTACGGCGCAGCGTTTTGTCTGCGCTGCGCGGACTTTACCATGACCGTGTCCCGCCCGTCGCACGTGCGCACCGTCGCGCTGCTGGGGCTGAGTTTGCCCCTGCTGGGGGTGAGCTTGGCGGGCGCCTGGCTGTATCAGGCCACCGGGACTTGGGACTTGAGTGTTCTTTTGAGTCGACTAGGGTTCCCGTCCATGGCGCACGCGTTTGTGGTGATAGGGTTTCTCGGCGCTGGACTTACCAATATGCACTCCGGCAGTCTGGCGCTGCAGGATTTGTTGCGCTGCCCTCGCCGGCTAGCCCTGATCCTGATCGCGGCGTCGAGCGTGGGATTGGCGTGGCTCGGATTCGAGCAGGCCATGGTCCTCTGGCTCAAAACCTTGAGCGTGGTGGTGGTCCCGCTGATCGGCGTGATCTTGACCCACTATGGCGCCCACGTTCAGCGGGAAAGCACGGTCAACGTCGCCGGGTTAATGGCGTGGGGATTGGGTGCAGCGGCGGGCTTGCTGGCGCCTGCAGACTGGCCCAGCGCGGTGGTCGGCATCCTGGTTGCCGCGCTCACTTACCTGGTCTTGACCAAAGCCCGATTCAAGCGGTTCAACCGCCAAGAAGGAGCGATTTCTCATGAACCCTAAGACCTTGCTCATCCAGCACGCGAGCGCATTGGCGACGCTGGATGAGCCCCAAGGATTCGTGCGCGACGGCTACGTCATCATCGAAGAGGGGTTCATCGCAGCGGTAGGGATGGGCACGCCGCCGCGCACCCCGGTGAGCGAAGTCCTTGACGCCTCGGACATGCTCGTGCTGCCGGGGTTGATCAACACCCACCATCACTTGTACCAAACGCTCACGCGCGCTGTGCCGGACGTGATGAACTGCGGACTGTTCGACTGGCTCAAGAAACTCTATCCACGCTGGGCCGGACTGGACGATGAAGCGATTTACATCAGCACGCAGCTTGGCATGGCCGAGCTGATGCTCTCCGGCTGCACGACGACCACGGACCATCACTACGTCTTTCCCCGGCGCGCGCTGCAAGGGATTGACGTGCAGATTCAGGCTGCGCAGCAGATCGGGATGCGCTTTCACCCCACGCGCGGGAGCATGTCGCTGAGCGCCAAGGACGGCGGCCTGCCCCCCGACTCCGTGGTCCAGGACGAGGAGACGATCCTGAAGGAAAGCGAACGGTTGATCAAGCAATACCACGACCCCAAGCCGGGAGCGATGGTGCGCGTGGCCTTGGCCCCTTGCTCGCCGTTTTCGGTGACGAAATCGCTCATGGATGAGACGGCCGCGCTGGCTCGGCGCCACAACGTGCGCCTGCACACGCACTTGGCGGAGACGCTCGACGAGGAAAGGTACTGCCTGGAAGTCTATGGGCTACGACCCACCGACTTGCTGGAGGAGGTGGGCTGGATGGACGAGCGCGTCTGGCTGGCGCATGGGATCCACTTCAACGACTCGGAGATCGAGCGGTTGGGCAAGTGCAAGGTCTCCATCGCCCATTGCCCCAGCTCGAATGCGCGATTGGGATCGGGTCTCATTCCCCTGAAGCAGTTGCTGGACGCGGGCGTCCACGTGGGTTTGGGCGTGGATGGCAGCGCTTCCAACGACGCCTCCAACATGCTCTTGGAGTTGCGCCTGGCGCTGTTCTTGCAGCGGGTGTTCCACGGCCCTGCCGCTTTGCAGGTTGCCGACGTCCTGCGCATGGCCACCCTTGGGAGTGCGGCTTGCCTGGGCCGTGAGGATGTGGGGTCCATCGAGGTGGGGAAGGCGGCCGATCTGGCGCTGTTCGATCTTGGCGCCATGGAGTACGCAGGCGCACACGATCCGCTGGGCGCGCTGGTCCTGTGCGCGCCGACGCGGGTGCACACGTTGGTCATCGGGGGTAAGGTTGTGGTGAAGGACCGCCAATTGCTTACCGTGGATCTGGAAAAGCTCGTCAAAAAGCACCGCAAGAAAGCCGAAGAGCTACTCCATCAAATCTAACCCCGGCACACGCTTGAATTCCTCGACATTGAGCGTGAGCAGGGACAAGTTGTTCTGCAAGGCCGTCGCGGCGATCAGGGCGTCCTGCGGACCGATCTGTTGATTTTTTCGAGCGAGTGCGCCGTTGAGGCGGGCTGCGCGCTGTGCCTCAGCTTTTCCCATGGGCAAGACGATAGGTTGCAGTGCTTGTTGGAATTGGCTCAAGTCCGAAGACCGGCCTGCCCTCGTTGCCCCATACTCTAGCTCGTAGAGGCTGATGGCGCTGATGTACAACTCATCCCGCTCGCCCACGATCCTGTCAAGATTCATGCGTCCCCGAAGATGGGCAATTAAAGCAGAGGTGTCAATCAAGATCCTTCGAGCTTGCGCTGCCATGCCTCCCACCCTGCTTCAACTTCTTGAAACGCCTTGCCAATGGCTTTGTTTTCCTTCCACATCCCGTGCGCTTGTTCCAGGGCTTTGGAGCGCTTTTCTTTGAGAATCATCCTCAACTCATCGAGGGCTTGAAAGACTGCCTCGGTCATCGAGGAGGCTTGAGTATGGGTTTGCGCCCAGTGCAGCAGCGCCTGGTGGTCGGGCTTCACGTAGAGCGTCAGACGCTGCGGCAACGCTGTTTTCATGGGTGTCTGTCTCATGGGGATCACCGCTAGTATGATACTCATACGCTCATACAAAGTCAATGCTGACGCTGGTGGCCCTCACTTTCCCACGCAGAACTTTGAGAAGATTCGCTCGATCACGGCTTCGCCCGCGTTCTCCCCCGTGAGTTCGCCCAACGCTTCGAGTGCATCTTGGACCTCCGCAGCCACCAAGTCCAGCGTGCCGCCAGCGCAAGCGGTGTCGTGCGCACGCTGCAGCAACTCCCTGGCTCGCTGCAGCAGATCCCTTTCGCGAACATCCAGCAAGAATGCGTCTTCGTGAGCGGGCAGCCCGCCCCACACCCGGCGCACCAGCGCCGCCTTCAACTGCTCCACGCCCGCTCCCGTTTGCGCCGAGATGACCATTGTCTGCTCGGGGTCCAGCTTAAGCTCGCTCAACGCGGATGGAGGGCTTGTCGCATGGGGCAGGTCTGCTTTGTTGAGCAATGCGAAATACGGTTTGCCTGCGACGAGGTCTAGGATCGCGCGGTCCTCCTGCGTGATCGGCGAGCTCAAGTCGAGCAGCACCAGCCCCAAATCGGCGCGCGACAGCGCAGCGCGCGCGCGCTCCATGCCCAGCCGCTCGACCTCATCGGCGCTCTTTCGCAGGCCCGCCGTGTCCACCAAACGAAACGGCACCCCGTCGATTTCGAGCAGCTCTTCCAACGTATCCCGGGTGGTGCCGGGGACAGGCGTAACCAGAGCGCGATCGGCCTGCAGCAGCGTGTTGAGCAACGTGGATTTGCCCACGTTGGGCCGGCCCACGATCGCGATGGAAGTCCCCTGTCGCAGGATGCGGCCGTCCTTGCCCCGCGCCAACACGGACTCCACCTGCGCAAGCGCGGATGCCAAGCTCGCTTCCAAGGTCGCGCGTGGCAGGGCGTCTTCCTCGTATTCAGGGTAATCCAGCCCGACGCCCACGCCTGCCAGCAGCTCGAGCAGCTGTTCGCGAACGTGTTGCAATGGCCGCGTGAATTTGCCTTCCAGGCGATCCAAGGCGTACGCCGCGGACAGCGCCGTCTTGGCTTGGATCAACTCGAGCACCGCCTGGGCTTGGTCCAGGCTCAAGCGGCCGTTCAGATAGGCGCGCAGGGTGAACTCCCCCGGGCGAGCCATGCGAGCCCCGCACGCCAGGGTGGCTTCGAGGATGGACCTCAGGATGACCGGGCTGCCATGCGCCTGCACTTCGACCACGTCCTCGCGCGTATAGCTTTGCGGCCGGCGCATCACGGCCACCAACACCTCATCCAGAGCCACACCTCGGTACGCGAGTCTGCCATGATGCAGGGTGTGGCTGGGGACTTGTTCGAGGTGCACGGCGCGACTGGCCACAAACAACTGCGCGGCAATTGAGATGGCCGCAGGCCCGCTCAACCTGACGATGCCGATGCCCGCCTCCCCAGGAGCCGTGGCGATAGCAGCGATGGTGTCTTCCACAAAGGGCATAGCCCCATGATAAGGAAAAAAGACAAAAGGCGGAAACCTTTGCAGGTTCCCGCCTAGGATGTCTAGAAGTCGGAGAATAAGGCAGCTACCCCAGCTCGCCGCATTCTCCGTTCTTTCTCTCGGTGATGGCCAGTATAGGAAGGTCCAGGTGCAATCAAAAGGGAAAAAGGGTGGAGAATCAGTGAAAATTTTCCATCTAGCACACCGCCAGCGTGATTTTCGTAGGGCTGGCCCTGCCAGCCATGGCCCGCAAAGCGAGCCCTACTTCGCTTGATGCGGAGCGGGAGCTTGGATTATGAAGCGCGGGGCTTTTGAGCCACCGGCTCGATGACCACCCCGCGCTCGATGTCGCCCCGGCTGAACGTGCGCACTGCTTTTGAGCTTTCCAGCACTTCGTGGACGATCTTGCGCTCCCAGGCCGTCATGGGCTCCATGAGCACGGCCTTGCCCTGGTCTTGCGCCTGTTGGGCAAGCTGCCGAGCCAGTTGCTGCAGCTCCTCGGTGCGCCGCTGGCGGAAGTTGGACACGTCGGCTTCCACGCGCACTTCCTCCCTCACCGTGCGGCGCACGCACAGCTCGACCAGGTGCTCCAACGATTGGATCACGGCGCCTTCGCGACTGGCAAATGCGGCGCTTTGCGTGATGTGAACCCGCACGTTTTTTTCCTTGCGCCGCACGTCCACCTGCGCGGTGGGTTCGATGAAGCGAAGCAGCTCATTCAGGTACCCCTCGACCGCATGGATCACGGGGTCGGCTACGTCCTGCGGCTCGGCGTGGCCCTTTGCCTCGTTCATGCAGCCTCGTCTTCCGGTTCCTGCTCAACGGCGACCGGCGCGGGCTTCTTCTGGGCGATCTCCCAGTTGATGATGACCTGCTGCAGCACCTGGATGACCGTGGTCAGGAAGTAGTACAGCCATAGCCCCGAAGGAAAATCCTTGAGGAAGAACGCCATCATCAGGGGGAACAGCCACATCAGCATCTGGTTCTGGCCGGTGGCGGCCGCTTGCGGCGTCAGTTTGGTCTGCAGCACCATGGCCACTGCGGTCAAGCCCACCAGGATGAAATACGGGTCCGGCTGGCTCAGGTCGCCCATCCACAGGAAACCCGGCGAGAAGTGGATGGATTCGGCGCTGTACAAAATGGTGCGCCACAGGATGATCAGGATGGGGATTTGCAGCAGGCTCGGCAAACAGCCGCTCAAGGGATTGACGCCTTCGCGCTGGTAGAGCTCCATGGTCTTCTTGTTCAGCTTCTCGCGATTTTCTCTGGCTCGCGATTGCATCTCACCCAAGTCCATGTCTTTATGGGTCTTGCGCAGCTCCGCCAAGCCCGGATAGCGCTCGCGCAAGCGCATCATTTTGGGCTGGACCGCCCGCATCTTGGCCATGGAGTGGAATTGCTGGCGCAGCATGGGAAACAGGATCACGCGGGTCAATAGCGTGAAGATGATGATGGCCCAGCCGTAGTTGCCCAATTGCGCGTACAGCCAATCCAGAAACCTGATCATGGGAATGAGGAATTGACTGAACGTCCCGACCCCCGCCACCTCGCCCAGCCCCGATTGCTCCATCAGCACGTACTTCCAGCGGCCTGCGTACAACAGGAACGAATGTTCCAGCCTTTCACCGGGGTTCAAGGCGGACTCCACCTGCACCCCCATCACCTTTCGCCCTTGCCCGTCGATGTGAAACCAGGGGATGATGCGCTGATCGGATGGAGCGGGCGGCGTTTCGTTCTTCAGGAACAGCGCCAGCCCCTGACCCAAAAACCCCAGGCCGCCGAAGCTTCCGTATTGGCTGGGGCCCAGTGCGGTTTCGTGGCGTTTCTGATCAAAGAGATACGCCTCGTTCGCCTGCTGCACCTGACTCAACCCCGGCGCAAACGTCATGGTGTAGCCCTGAGCCGTGGGCGCGTCGCCCAGATTCGTCAGCGTCAGCTTGAATTGGCTGCGGTAATACGGGTCGTTGAAGATCACGTACCCTTTGGTGACCTGCAGCCCGCCGACGGTGCGGGTGAAACGCAGTTCCAAGTGCTCCTGTGCCGTTTCCTCCCAAGTGACCTCATAGGGTGGCGCTTCGGGGGTGTCGTAATTCAGCTGAAACGGGAACACGGCCTCCTGCGTCGCGGTGGCGAAGAATGTTTGAGGATCGGTGTTCACGTCGGGGAGCAGCTCGGCATGAAAGGTGTCAAAGGTCTTGAAGTGAATGTAAGCGCTTTCCAGCGCGCCCGTGCGCGTGCTGAACTGGTAGTTCATCAGGTCGGTCTTCACCTGGATGATCTTGTATGGATCCTGCTCGATAACGTGCACTTGTATGGGCGCAGCCGAAGCCAAGTTGACCGCGCTCCACCACAACGCCCACCCCACCGCAACGATTTGGCTCAACCGTTTCAGCTGCAAAAACTCCTCCTTGGCCGATGTGCCCATCAGGAAAATTCTGAATGATTGCCGATCCAACGCAGTGTAGCTGGGAGAGAAGGGCATTTCAAACGGTTTCCTGGCGGACAAGCGGGCGTCGTTCACAGTTCGGCGGCGTCGGAATACACCGGACAAAGCCCGTTGATGACGCACCCCGCGCACAGGGGCTTGCGCGCCTTGCAGGTCTCGCGGCCGTGGCGAATGAGGTGCAGGTGGAAGGGGCGGATCCTTCGCTGCGGGACCAGCGCGTTCATGACGTCGTGCGGGTCCTCTCCCGATTGGACCCAGCCCAGACGAGCCGTGATGCGCTGGATATGGGTGTCCACCGGGAAATAGGGCTTGTTGAGCGCGAACGTGAGCACGATGCCTGCGGTTTTCTTGCCTACGCCGGGAAAGCGCGTGAGCGCTTGGAAGGCTTCAGCGCGCGATAGGGGGCGCAAGTGGTCCAGAGAAAAGCGACCGTGCTCCTCGTACAGCGTGCGCAAGACGTTCTGAATGCGCTTGGCTTTCTGACGATGAAGGCCTGCCGAGCGGATGACCTGCGCAAGCGCGTCGGGGGAGGCCTCGACCACGCCCTTCCAAGTGGGGAAGGTCTTCTTCAGCGCTTCAAACGCCATGTCGCGGTTTCGGTCGTTGGTGTTCTGCGACAGGATCGTTTCCACCAACGTATCGAGAGGGTCCGACGCCCCCTGCCACTGCACGGGGCCGTAGCAGGCCTGCAAGCGGCGGGCCACCTCAAGCACGCGGCGTCGAAGCGCGGAATCCATATGGGCAGGGTAATTGGCAGGAAGGTTTGCGGCAAACCCGCGGCAGCAGGATCACTCGAATGGCGCTAGCGCGCGCGTCGGGCGTAAACCTTGGCCCCGGATTCCATGGCATCCAGGATGGCCTCGGCGGCTTCGCTTTCCCACGCCAGCTTGATGCTGCCGCCCTTGGAGACGGCTCCCTTGAACACCGGTTCCCCTTTGGCCGTGACCTCCACCTCGCGTCCGCGCAGGTGGGGAGGCACATCCAACGTCAGTTGAGTGCCGCCGGTGATGACGTGCACCTCATCCCCTTGGCTGGCCTTGGCTTCGGCGAAGGTGCGCACGTCAAAGTGAAAGCCAAACTGCGATTCAAGCTCGTTGATGCGGGAGCCGCCGCGGCCGATGATCTGCGGTTTGAATTGTTCATCCACCAGCAGCGTGGCGCGCGAGTCGCTGGTGAACTCGACGCGAATGGGAATGCGGGTGACCTTGGCCAGCTCACGCTCGAGCTGGCGCTCGGCCAGCCTCCACATGGGCCTGGCCGATTCCATCCCTTCCTCCAGCGGCATGACGACGACTTCATCGCCGAAGGTGTAAATCTCGTACCTGAGCTCCTTGGTTTGAAAATCCCGAACCTCGATGACGGGGCGGGCCAGGTCGCTGTCCCCCATGCCGGTGGGCGCCTTGACCGTGAAATCCACCTCGAGCACCTCGGCCACGTCGCCGTCCTTGATGAAGACGACGGTATCTACCACCTGCGGGATCATGCCAAGCTCCACGCGGCCGATCAGACGCTGCAGCGCGTCGATGCCGCGCGTGGCGTGCACCACGCCCACCAATCCCACCCCCGCCAAGCGCATGTCGGCAAACACCTGAAAGTCGTGGGTCTGGCGCATTTCGTCGTACACCGTATAGTCCGGGCGCACCAGCAACAGGATGTTGGCCGTGTTGGCCATGTCGCCATCCAATGCAGTGTATTGGGTGACCCCGGCGCTGACCTGCAGGTCGCGCGGTTTCTCCATCGTTTTGACGATCCAGTTTTCCTTTTCCAGCGCGTCCACCATCGCCTGAACGAACGTGCTCTTGCCCGCGCCGGGAGCGCCGGAGACCAGCACGCCGCGGTGTTTCTCCCACAGATGCTTTTTGAGCAGCTCTGCGTGCGCGTAGTCGTCCAAAGTGGTGCGGGCCACCGGGCGCACGGCCGTGATCTCCAAGGCGTCCGAGAACGGCGGCCGGGTGATCACGATGCGAAAGTCCTTGAGCTGCACCACGGTAGCGCCTCCCAGATCCATCTCGATGAAGCCGTCGGGATGGACCTCGGCCATCTCCACCACTTCGTGGGCGATGCGCTCCAGCTCGCGCTCATTGGTGACTTCCGTTGCAAGGGTGTGAATCTGCATGTTTCCCGGCGTGCCGCGCTTGGCGCGCGCACAGGTGCCCACGCGCAGATGCACGGACATGGTGTGCTCGTCGAAGTACTTCATCAGCTGCAGGCGTTCCAGGCCGTCCTCTCCTTGTGCGCTGCCCAGGAAGCGCAGCGCAATGCCCTTGGCCTTGGCCACCAGCGACTGCAGCCGGTCGCTGGTCATGAGCGTTGCCTGCTCCGTTTCGGCCAGGTGCCAGACAAAATGGTTGACGGCGTTGCTTTTGATCTGGCCGTTTGCGTCAGGCTGCGGCCGCTCGCCGGCATAGCGCAACTCCAGCGCATGCTTCTTGGCCAGTTCCTGCAGGCTTTGCAGCTCGTTGAGGCCTGTGTAGCCGATCTCCTGCCCGCGGCTTGCCTGATGCTCGAGCTCTGCAAGCACGGCCTCCGGGATGATCAGCGTGGTTTGATCGAGGGCGGCCGCTCGCACCTCTTCGGTGAGACGGCCGTCGACGATGACGCTGCTGTCGATGACATAGCGATCGGGAGTTTTTTTCGTGGGCATGATGCCTCCCGCGCATCTTACTCCAAGGTGCGAGAATGCGCAAGCCAAGGCCCGTATTCAACGTCCGGCATGCAGCAATTCCGCCGCTGCCGCGACGGACATCAAGGGGAAACCAACCGGTTGATCAACAAGGAAAGGGTGTCGGTTTCCAAGCTCGTCACCGTCGCATCCAGAGCGCCGTCCTGGTCTAGATCGGCTAGAGCCAGGCTTACTGGCCGTGCGGGGACGGATACGTTGAAAGGTGAAGCAAAACGGCCATTGCCTTCGCCCAGATAGAACGCTACGGCGTGCCCCTCCAGGTTGGCCACGACCAGATCCACGACGGCGTCGCCGTCCAGATCGCCGGCGCCGATTGCAAAGGGGCCCGCAAGCGCTCGCAATCCCGCCGCGGGCTCCAGGCGGCCCCAGCCGTCGTTTCTGAACAGCGAGATGGAGTTGCCGATCCAGTTGGCCACGGCCACATCCAAAGCGCCGTCGCCGTTGAAGTCGCCGGTCGTTACCGCCCTGGGGCGCAGTCCGGCCGGTTGCGTCTCGACCCTCCTGAACCCGCCGCTTCCATCGCCGTACAGGGCGCTCAGCGTGTCGCTGTCGCGGTTGACGCTGAGTAGGTCGGGGATGCCGTCGTTGTCAAGATCCGCTTGCGCCAGGATGCCGGGCCCCGCGGGCAGCGTGTGAAGCACGGAGCGGACGAAGTGCCCACGACGATCGCCAAGCAGGATCTGGACCTGATCGATATGAAAGGCCACGGCCACATCCATCACGCCGTCGCTGTTGAAATCAGCTGCAATCACCGAGGTCGGCCCGACGCCTATCGGGACGCCCTGCGAACGAACGAAGTCGCCTCTCCCGTTGCCGTACCACAGGGTGAGGTCCCCGCCGCCCGTGTTTGCGCTCACCAGGTCGAGGTGGCCGTCGGCGTCCAGATCCGCGGCTGCCAGCGCCAGCGGGAGGCTGCCGACGGACAGCTCGCCGACCACGTAGCGGCGTCCACCCTGGCTCTGGTACACGGTGAGTGAGTCGCTCAACTCGTTGGCAACCGCCACATCGGGAAACCCATCTTCGTTCAGATCTGCGGCGATGACGGCAGCGGGGTGGTCCGCGGTTGACAGCGATTCGGCGGCAGCAAACCCCAACACCCGAACGGTCGCGCGCGCTTCAACGCCGTCGCGCACCATCCGCACCGCGTATGCGCCGGGGTCAAGATAGCGGTGGATCACGCGGGAGCCGAGCTGCTCGGCGGAGCCGTCCCCGAAATCCCACGCCGGCAGGCTGCCGCTTGCTGCGTTGAGGGGAGGGAGCGCGACAAACTCAACCTTCAGTGGGGCAAACCCATGGCTCGGCGTGGCGCGCACCAATTCCAACTGCTGCGGCGATGGGATCAGGCTCCCGGCAATCAAGGGCAGCGCCAGCCCCAGCAACACCCCGACCATGCGGCGCATATCGCCTACTGAAAGTGGGCGACGTTGCCGCACACCAGGACGGTCCCTTGGGCTGGAACAGTCCGTGACTGCACCTGCCCGTCCAGTGTCAGCAGTTGGACAGTGGCCTCCTGCTGGGAGGTGTTGGCGTATACCACGCAGCCATCTTGAACCGTGCGCTGCCAGGCATCGGGGTCCTCAAAGGTGAGTTGGCTGAAGGCAATGGCCACCAACGGGCCTGAGGCGGGGGGAAGCACCGCGAGGGTCTGCGCTGCGACCGTGGACAGGTCCGCGTCGTTGCTCGCCAACAGCGCCACGCGATACGTGCCGGGCGCGTTGTAGCTATGCGTGGGGTTTTGCTCGGCGCTGGTCTGCCCGTCGCCAAAGTCCCAGGACCAGGCGACGATCTGACCGAAAGGATCGGTGGATCCGTCGCTGAAGGCCACCGCTTGCCCGACGCGGGGCTGGGCGGGCGCGAAGCTGAACTGGGCCAACGGGGGCTGTCGCTGCGTCTGGTTGGAGAGCGAGGTGGTGAGGGTGAATTCCTGATCTCCGTCCGCCAGACTTTCAATGGCCACGTAGTAGATCCCTGGGCGCAGTGCGGGAGAGGTGGTGGCGTCGAGCAACAGACTGACTTGGCCGCCGCTGGAGCGGGCGCTTGCATCGGAGATGGGGTTGCCGACTTGGCCAAGCCCCTGCTCGCTGAACGTGAGCGGAGGAAGCTCCACGGGCGTTTGATAGCGCACATGCACCAGAAACTCCGCGGAGCCGCGCACGCCAAGCTGCAATTGCTTTTCGTCGCTCACGCGCACGCTGAACTGCTGAACGCAAATGATCTCAAACGCCGTGCATTGCAACGAGGTTGGCGCTTGCGTGGACAGCGACTTGATGCGCGTTGCGCTGCCGCTGACCGAGTAACGTTGCTCGCTCGTCTCAAAGTGCGCGATGGCGAAAAAGTAGCGGCCTTCCTGCAGGCCGGGAAACTCGTCGCCGGGTTGGAACGTGGGGATGAAGAAGTCGAATTGGCCGCTGCCGGATTGAGAAGCGAAGTCGCTGATGGGCCGGCCGTTGTCCAGCTCGACCTCGGCGCCGAAGCGCAGAAACACCACGAATTCCGCGCTTGCCTGGGCTTGGAACGTGAGCCCGCTGCTGCCGGCGGGGACGTCGATGGCGAGTTGCGGGCCGCACAGGACGCCGCTGCCCGCTTGCGCTGCGGGGCAGGGGAGAGCGTACGTCTGCCCCGGCGAAAGCAGCACGGAGTTTTCGCCTGCGGGCGCAGGGCCAAACGACTGGCCGCGCGGGTCGAACTCGCGAATGGTCAAGAAAAGTCCGTCGGCTGCCGAGGGCAAGGGAGACACCCACAATCCCGCGAACAACAGCAGCAGCATGAAGCCTGCGCGCGCCATGTCTCCTCCTTTTGATTTCCTGATTGCCCTACTCTACTTCAGCCCCTGCAAAGCCTGACCGCCTTCAAGGGGCGGGGCTCGGCTCGGACGAGGTTTGCTCCTTGAGCTTGAATTTCTGCACTTTGCCTGAGCCCGTGCGGGGCAAGGCGGATACGAACTCGATCTCGCGGGGATGCTTGTAGGCGGCAAGCTCGCTCAGGCAGTGCTGGCGGATGGCCTCCTCCAGCGAGGCGTTTGCCGACTGTCCCGGTTTGAGCACGACGAAGGCTTTCACGGTCTCCCCTTTGCGCTCGTCGGGGATGCCCACCACCGCGCAATCGGCCACCGCGGGGTGTTCGTAGAGCACCTGTTCGACTTCCTTCGGGTAGACGTTGTAGCCGCCGGTGATGATCATGTCTTTCTTGCGATCCACGATGTAGTAGTAGCCTTCCCCGTCGACGTAGGCCATGTCGCCGGTGTGGAACCAACCGTCGGCGCTCAAGACCTCGCGGGTGGCTTGCGGGTTGTTATGGTACCCTTGCATGACCATGGGGCCGCGCACCAGCAGCTCTCCGACCTGCCCCGTGGCCAGCGGTTTGTCCTGATCGTCCACGACCCTCGCCTGGCACGCTTCGATGGGCATGCCGATGGAACCCGGTTTGCGCTTGGGGGACGCCAGGTTGGTGTGGGTGACCGGCGAGGTCTCGGTCAGGCCGTATCCCTCGTAGATGGTGACGTTGAATTTGCGCTCGAAGGCCTCCAGCACCGGCACGGGCAGCTTCGCGCCGCCGGAGCTGCACACCTTCAGCGAGCTCAGGTCGTACTCGCCGCAGCGGGGGTTGTGCAGCATGTCGATGAAGAGCGTGGGCACGCCCACCATGCTCGTGATGCGGTGCTCCTGGATCATCTGCAGCGTTTCCTGCGAATCCCAGCGCAGCATGGGGTAGATCGTCGCGCCCTGCGACAGGGGAGCCAGCATCATCACCGTCATGCCGGTGATGTGAAACATGGGCAGAGGCACGAGCATGCGGTGTTCTTCTGCGCTTAACGTGATCAGGCGATTGATGGCTTGGATGTTGGAGCTGAGGTTGTTGTGCGTGAGCACGACGCCCTTGGGCTTGCCCGTGGTGCCGGAGGTGTAGGGCTGCAGGGCCGGATCGTCGGGCTCGCGCTCGACGAAGTGCGGCTGCGAGAGGATCTCGCGGAAGCGCCGATACTTGCTGGGCCCGCCCACGCCGACCACCTTGATCGGGTCCGCATCGCCCAGGGCTTTTTCCACCTCTTCCAGGTTGTGAACCAGCGCAAAGATGACCTTGGCGCCCGAATCCTGAAGTTGATGTGCGATTTCGCGCTTGCGCAGCTGCGGATTCATCGGAGTGGGCACGGCGCCGGCCTTCATTGCGCCCCAAATGGCCACGACGAACTGGGGCATGTTGGGCAGGTGCACGGCCACCCGCTCCCCGGGTTTGATCCCCAAATCGCGCAAACCGCCCGCGAAGCGCGCGGTGGCGTCCTTCAACTCAGCATACGTCAACGTTTGGTCCTCAAACACCAGCGCCGTCTTGCCGCCGTATTGCTGGGCAGCCTTGTCCAGCAGGTGCGCAACGTTCATTGCCTTGCCTCCTCGTGCCTTACTTGCCCTTGAAGTCGGGCTTGCGTTTAGTCAAGAAGGCCGTCACGCCTTCGCTCATGTCCTCGGTGGTGAACAGCAGCCCGAAGGCTTCGCGCTCCAACAGCAGCCCGGTGGACATGGGCGCCTGCGCTCCTTCGTCGATCACGCGCTTGGTCATGCACACGGCCACGGGCGCGCGCGCAGCCAGGGTTTCGGCGAATTCCTTTGCCTTCGCCTTGAACGAGCCATCGTCGTAGACCCGGTTAACCAAGCCCCACTCCCTCGCCTGCTCGGCGTTGATGCGCTCGCCGAACATGCAAAGCTCCTTGGCGCGCGAGGCGCCCACCAACCGCGCCAGCCGCTGCGTGCCGCCGCCGCCGGGGATCAGTCCCAGGTGGATTTCGGGCTGGCCGAGCTGGCTGCGCTTGGAAGCGAGGCGGAAGTCGCAGGCCAGGGCCAACTCCATGCCTCCGCCCAGGCAGAAGCCGTCAATCGCGGCGATGACGGGCTTGGGGGACTGGGCTGGGGCGCTGAAGAACTCGCTGCCTAACCCCACCATCTGGGTGGGGGCGGCTGAGGAAAACTCGGTGATGTCTGCGCCCGCCGAAAATGCCTTGTCGCCTGCCCCTTGAATCACGATTGCGCGCACCCGCTCGTCCTGATTCAGCTCTGCAAAGGCTCTGGGCAGCTCGCTTCTCATGTCCGAATTGATGGCGTTCAGCCGATCCGGGCGATTGAGCGTGATCCAGGCCACGCGCCGCTCCTGGTCGATGTCTACCTTGATGGCGTGATAGCGGGTCTGAGCGCCTTCCTGCGTGCCGTAATGGTAAAATCCTTGGCCTGCGGCCTGTCCGGTCTTGCCCGCCTGAACCATCTGAGTCAGCAGCGCCACGGGCTTATAGCGCTCGTCCTTGTGCTGCTGGTAGCGCTTCTCCAGCGCAGCAAGCAGCTTGTCAAGCCCCAATTTGTCGGCCCGGCGCAAGATGCCCTCGGGGAATCCGGCTCCCAAGCGCACGGCCAAATCAATCTCCTCGGCAGTGGTGACCTTGTTCTCCAGCAGCCATGCGGCTTCATTGACCATCAGGGCGTAGATGGGCAGCGGATCGAAGTCCTTTCCGGCGTCCTGCGCGTACTGGGCGCCTGCGCCCTTGTAGTCGTAAAAACCCTTGCCGGACTTGCGGCCGATCTCGCCCTTTTTCACCTTCTCTTCGATGAGGGTGGGCACCGGCAGCCCCGCTTCCTTGGTGAGGTGGTAGCCGATGTCTATGCCCGTCAGGTCCTGAAGCTCGAAGGGCCCCATCGGAAAACCTTCATAGAACTTCATGCGGCTGTCCACTTGTTCGACCGTGGCTTCCCCGCGCGAAACCATCCACCCGGCTTCAAACAGGAAAGGGCCCACCAACACGCGATTGACGATGAAGCCCCGCACGTCCTTGCTCACCCGCACCGGGGTCTTGCCCAGCTTCTCGGACAGCTCGACGATGAGCTGCATCGTCTCCTCGCTGGTGTCCTTGCCCTTGATCACCTCGACCAAGGCCATCTTGACCGGCGGGTTGAAGAAGTGCATGCCGACCACTTGGTCGGGGCGCTTGGTCATTTTCCCGATCTCGGTGATAGACAGGGAGCTGGTGTTGCTGGCAAGCACGGCGCCTTTGGGGGCAAACTGCTCGAGCTTGTCGAATAGCTCCTTCTTGAGCTTCATGATCTCGGGCGCGGCTTCGATGACGACGTCGGCGTTCTTGACCGCTTCTTTCAGATCCACCAGCGGCGTGATGCTTTTGGCCGCCCGCTCGGCCTTGTCCTTGGGCACCAAGTTCTTCTCGGCCAGCTTTTGCAGGCTCCACTTGATGTTTTCGTAGCCCTTGTTGACGATTTCCTCGGAGATGTCCTGCATCGTGACCTGGTAGCCGGCCAGAGCGGCCAGCTCGGCGATGCCGTGACCCATCGTGCCCGAGCCGATGACGGCGATGTGTTTGACGTCTTTGAGCTTCATAGCGCACCCTTCCCATCTTTTCTTGAATTCAGATGTTTCTTTGATGGCATGATAACAAAAAACGCTGGAGGGTTTCAAAGTTTCAACGGCATGCTTCACGCCTGCCTTGGGGGGGAATTTTGCGCCCGTCGGATAAAGGCGTTCTGGACCCCTGTTTTCACAGGGGTGACATACAAAGGGCAAGGGGCACAGACTTAAGGGCAGGGGTGACAGTCGCAAAAGCAGGAGTGTCTCACGCTCGTCATTTCCCGTATTTCTTGCCTGTCATTCCGGACGCGCGCGAGCGCGAGCCGGAATCCAGATCGGATAAAGGCACGTTCTGGACCCCTGCTGGAGCCTGCCCTCGACCTGATCGGGGGCAGGGGTGACAGTCACAAAAGCAGGGATGACGATCAACTTGCTCTGTCATTCCCGCGAAAGCGGGAATCCAGATCGGTTAAAGGCTTGTTCTGGATCCCTGCTTCCGCAGGGATGACGGTCAATAAGAACCAGGATGACAGACACGAGGCAGGGAATGACAGTCAAGAGGCAGGGGTGACAATCAAGAGGTATTTGCACTTTTCTTGTAAGCTGTGCTAGACTATGCCACCTCAAGGAAATCTCCAAGGAGCGTTCACCATGAAGCGACCCACGCGCCGGGCATTCTTGCGCGGACTTGGACTGGTCACTGCGGGCAGTTACTTTGGAAGACCCCTGTGGAGCCTGGCTCAAGCGCAGTATACCCTTCCGCCCTCGGGCATTCTGGGATCGGACGGCAAACTCTACAAGATCTCGCGCGTGGGTCGAGATCCCGAGAACAATCTCGTGCTGGGATTGTTTGATTTGGATGCCAAGCGTTCGCGCATCGAAGTTCGCAACGGCAGCAATCCGGAACAGATCGTTAAAACCATAACGCCCGAGGTCGATTCCAAACAAAACATTCGCGACATCGAGCTCACCGATCATGGAACAGCCGTGCTCTTTGCCAACGGCGCCGTGGTTTATGTTGAATCGGGCGAGCGCATTCTTCCGCCCTTGGGCGTTGTCCAGGGCGCCATGGTGGCCTTTGACGAGCGCAACGGCCGGCGCATTTACGGCCGCGACGCGCGACGCGTCCACGAAAATGGCGATGTAGATCTCGACGGCGCCATTTACGACTGCCCGGCCGGCGGTGGAGAATGTACATCGGTGCAGTGCGGCCAAGAAGGGAGCGAAGGCGCGCTCACCGACGTGCAGATCGCCGAAAATGGCGACAGGCTCCAGCTTCACGATGGAAAAGTAACAATCTTTAACGGTGGAAGTGCCACCATAAAAGCCACGCTGTCGCGAGGCCAATCGCTAACGGGCCAGTCGTCGCCAAGCGAACTCATCAAAGGCTTTCGCGCAGGCCGCGGCGGCGTCGTGGGCTCGGACTGGGGCCCGTGCGGGATCGTCGATCCTTCGGCCATGGTTGACAGGCCTGGAACGCTTGTTTCAGACCAGGACGGCAAGCCGCTGGCGCGCATGGTGCTGTGGAGCCCGGCCAACGATGCTTTAGGCATTGCGCGCGCGCAGGCGGCGGTGCTGGTGGGCAAGTTCGAGATGGACAAGATCAAGTGGACGCCTCCCAACGCGGCCAACCCGCTCGGCATCCCTGCCAACCTGGTGATCGACGCCAACGCGCAGATCGTGGATATGGCAACCGGCCAACACCTGGGCGGCTTTTACAGCCTGTCGGTGTTTGAGACGGCGATTGATCCTCACTTCGTACTCGACGAAAACGGCAGCGTAACCGCCATGGCGCTGGGCGGCTCGGCGGCGATGGTGGCCGATGGCGCCGGCGCGCCGTCCACCCTTTTGGGCGTGGTCACGCACTTGGCGAGCATGCGTTTTGCGGGCGCAGCCAATGACAATTCCCTCTCCTTTGCGCACAGCGCCACGGGATGGTGGTGGGCAGGATCAAGATTCCGGGCAGTTTCGTCTCGCGGCTGGATGAAAGCTCGTTTGCGTTGGCTGGGGTGGCGGCAAGCGCGGTTGGGCCTGTGGAGGATCTGGACAACGACTTCGAGCCTGAGCGTGCGCTTGCGTTTCCGGTGGCGGAGTTGGCCGCGGTGCTGCCTACGGGGAAGAGCTTGGTTGCCTTGACGGGCAGGATGAAGGACGGCATGCCGGTCGGCGGCACGGTGACCGTCATGGTGGCGTAGGCTTGTTTGTCATCCCCTGCTTTTCTGACTGTCACCCCTGTCCCTGACCGTCATCCCCGCGAAAGCGGGGATCCAGAACGGCCTTTATCCAATCTGGATTCCGGCTCGCGCGGAGCCTGCCCCGGACCCCGATCCGGGGCACGTCCGGAATGACGGGCAAAAGACCAGGACCGACAGGCATGAAAGACCAGGGCTGACAAACGAAAAAACCAGGAAAAACGGGCAAAAAGACGCTGAAAAGGAGCCTTGCTTTGGGGAAACGCACGTGGGGCTTGTGGGTTCTGGGATGGATCGTCTTTAGCAGCGTCTTTGCGCAGGCTGCGGCCTGGATGACGATGGAGACCGATCACTTTCTGATCACCTTTGAAGAAGGCCAGGAGCCGATTGCCCAGCAGGCGGCGTATTATCTGGAAATGTCTTACGACCAGATCACCCAGGAGTTGGGCCACGAGCCGAGCGACAAGACGCGCATTGTGCTGGGGGATTTCAGCGATCTGGCCAACGGCTTTGCCACCCCCGGCTACGGCTACAACGAGGAAGAGTATTTGTTGACCTACGGTGGACCCAACGCCGCGCTGCGCGCGGGGATCGACACTTGGTTGCACACCCTGGCCGTCCACGAGCTGACCCACACCATCCACATCGACATGCACGCCGGGGCCACCAGCTTCACGCGCGCCCTGTTTGGCCGCATGGGGCGGCCCTTGTTTCCCCTGCCTGACCTGACCAACCCCAACGGCGACCTGCCCGTCTATCTGGTGGAAGGGTTTGCCGCCTACATGGAAACCATCAACACCGACGGGGGCAGGCTCAGGAGCTCGCTATGGGAGATGATGATGCGGGCGGACTTCGTCAACGAGCGCATCATGACCCGCGACCAGTCCTCCGGCCGCTACAGCTACGCCCGCTATACCGGCGATGCCCCTTACTACCTGTACGGCGCCTACTTTTGCGACTACATTGCGCACAATTACGGGCAGGACAAGCTGTTTGACATCATGCGCGACAACAGCAAGGGCAACGCCTTCTTCATCGACGGCGTCTTCCAGCGGGTGCTGGGCAAATCCCTTCCCGCTGTCTGGGATGAATTCATCGCTGAAGCGAAGGGCCTGTATGCGCAGCAAATGGCGGACCTTGAAAATCAAGGGTTGACGTCCACCCAGCCGCTGACCCACACCGGCCAGGCGGCTTCCAGCCCAAACTTCTCGCCTGACGGCAAAACGGTTGCCTATGCTCAAAGCGGAAAGGACCTCGCCGCCGCCCTCCGGCTGGTGGACGTCGAAAGCGGCAATAATCGCACCGCGGTCATTGCCAACACGGTGCACTCCGGTGAAGGGTTCTCCTGGTCCCCGGATGGACAGAAGCTGGTGTACGGTCGTTTTGATTTGCAGGGATCAAAGTTGGTGAACGACCTGTACGCCTTCGACTTGAAAACCGGGAAGGAGTTGCGCCTGACCGTAGGTGCGAGGGCCAGTGGCCCCACGTGGTCCCCCGACGGGCAGACCATCGTCTTCGTTGCGAAGACCACACCGCTGCAGGCGAGCGTGATGGCGATGAAGGCCGACGGGACGAACGTGCGCACGTTGGTCGAAGGACAAAGCGAGATGCAGTTCAGCTCCCCGCGCTTCTCGCCCTATGGCCGCCAGCTTGCCGTTGCGGTGCAAAGCTACGGCGGCTTCAACGACATTTACCTGCTCAACGCGGATGGGGGCGACCTGCGCCCGATCACGCAGGACCGGGCGATGGACTTTGCTCCCCAGTGGTCGCCCGACGGCCAGTACGTGCTGTTCAACTCCGACCGCACGGGCGTGCACAACGCCTTTGCCTATCGGCTGTCGGACCAACAACTCTTTCAGGTGACCAACGTGCCCTTTGGCGCCTTCTCGCCGGCGATGTCCCCCGATGGGCGCACGATCGCTTTCATCAACTACGACGTGAAGGGCTACGACGTGCACCTGATGGACGCAGATCCTCAGGCGTGGAAGCCCTTCCCGCTTCAACGCCAGACGTTGCCCCAGCCGCCGGATTACGCGGCTTTCGCCAAGGACTTTCAGGTTCGGCCCTACTCACCCGTGCCCACGTTGCTGCCCCATTTCTGGAGACCGGTGCTGACGGGCCCTTTTGGAGCGCTCATCCAATCGGAGGATTTGCTGAACCAGACGGGTTATTTGCTGCTGGCTGGCGTCGATCTAAACGGCGCGCCGGTGGCGCTGTTGCGCATCACCCATCAGTTTGCCGACTACCCGACGCAGTCCGGCGAGGCGGCCGCCCCCTCCGTGGCGGTGGACTTCAGCCCCGCCTCCATCGGCATGAGCGCGTCGTTGCCTTTAAGCCAGTCGTTGAGTTCCAGCCAAAGGCTCAACCTCATGGGAACCGTGGGCGCGCTGGGCGTGGCGATACGCCGACGGGACCGCTTGCGTTGCAGGGGTTCAGCGTGGGAGGCGGCTGGGGCACGTCGTTTTCCAGCGGACGAGACGGCCTGATGGGTCACTATTCCCTGGGGTTGAACGCAGGGATGGCTTTCACGGGCGCCGGGACGTCGCCCTCGGCGGGTGCGCAACTGGGCGCCACCTGGACGCTGGGTGAGGAGTTCCAGTTGGGCGCCAACGCCCAAGTGGACGTACTGCAAGGCATCGGTTCGGGAACGCTGGAGGCGTCGTTTCCCTTGTTTTACCTGGAAAAGCAACTGGGAACGTGGCCCATCTATTTCCAAAAGGTCCAACTGAGCGCGTTTGCAGGGGCCAACGTCGCTTTCGACGGGAGGTTCTCCGATTTCTATGGAGCGAGCCTGGTCTTTTCCACTTATCTTTGGTACAACTTTCCGATTTCGCTGAGCTTCGGGGTGGTTTACTCCAACGGCCAATTCATTCCGACGTTTAGCTTGTAGCGGAGTGCGCCTGGCCGGACCTACACGGCTATACATGTAACGTTCATCGTGGTGGAGTGCTAAAGTCGGTCGGACAGGGCGATCGCGTCGGCGAAGGTGATTTGGCCGTCTCCATCGAAGTCGAAGAATGGAACGCCGCCCAAGACGGCGGGGTTATCCAGGTTAAAGGCAAGCACGACCGAATCCTGTGCATCGAAGGCGCCGTCGCCGTTGACGTCCTCGAATTTCCCATCTCCATCCAGGTCCTTGGGAGGGTTCAGGCCAGGTTCCAGCGCAGCCGGCCCTTGAAAGAACTCGATTCGTCCCGGCATCAGCGATGGCGTTATGGGTTGACCATCGTCGTCGGTGAACAGCTCGACAATGATGCCCACCTCAACGACGCCCGGCGCGATCCCTTTTACCTGAATTCGTGCCAGGACGAGGCCGCTTGCCCCCGGACGAATGGCGTCCCCCAGGTCGGCCCCGCGCAGCCGGACCTCTTCGTCGCTCTCGGACACCAGGACGTAGTCGGCAGGAAGCGCCACGCTCTGCACGCCTGCAAAACGCCCCAGGCCGGCGGGCGACAAGCGCAGCCGCAGGTCGAAGCGCTCCAGTCCGGCGGGCGCTTGCAACAGGGTTAAATCCACGACAGCCACGTCTTCCACGTTCGCTCGCACCACGGCCAATTGCAGCGCCGTGGCCGGTGCGGACGGTTGTGTTGAAGGGGTTTCAGTTCCAGCAGGCGTCACGGCCAACGTGCCTCCTTGAACCTGCGGTTCCACCTTGGTGCCGCGATCATCCACAAAGGCAATGGCTTGGAGGCTGATCTGGCTGGTGCCGGGCGCCAGCGCGTTGAAGCTCAAGTGAGCCAGCACGACGTTCTGTGCGCCGGGCTGGACGGCGTCTTGCAGATCGAGAGCGCGAAACTCCGCGCTGGTTGCTGAGGACTGTGTCAACTGGAACAACGGTCCGCTCAGCGCCACGCCCTCTACGCCCGCGAAGGAGGCGATCGTCGGGTCCATGACCTCGACCTTGAACGCGTACTGCTGCAGGCCATGGGGCGCGCTGGCCAGGACCAGGTCCAGCGTGACCGTGGACAAGGGCTGCGCAGTTGCCCCTTGCAGCGCCAAAATCGGAGCGTCCTGACCCTGGGCTGTCCAGGCAAGGCAACCGACCAACACGCACAAGGCGGCCGTTTTGAAAAATCGTGTCATCACCCTATCGTAACAGGTTGCAACCGGTATGGTCAACGCATGGAACGTGACCGCGAGAACACTCTCATCGTGCCTGACGGGGCTGGCGCTGTGGTTGGGCCCAAGGCAACTTCAGCAACGGGATCGGGCTTTCGTTACGAAGGCTTCAGCTGCTGCGGCATCAGTTGAGCCCAGACCAGGCGGCTGCGCGGGCCGTCGAATTCGCAGAAGAAGATCCCTTGCCAAGTGCCCAGCTTCAACTGTCCTCCCTCGATGGGGATTTGGACGCTATGGCCCATCAGCGCCGCCTGGATATGCGCGTGGGCGTTGCCCTCCAGGTGTCGGTAACGCAGGTCGGGGGGCGTCAAACGCTGCAGCGCCAGCAGAATGTCTTCCTTGACGGCCGGATCGGCGGACTCGTTGATCGTAATCCCCGCCGTGGTGTGAGGCACGTACAGAACACAGACGCCGCTTTGCACCCCTGCGCCGCGCACCGCGCGCTGGACCTGCGCCGTGATGTCCACCAGCCCCTGCTTGAAGCTGGTCTTGACCGAGAGCTCGATCAAGCCGCCACCGCCACCTCTTTCCCCTCGCGCTTGAGCAACTCCTCGGCGAGCTTGGCAGAACTGACCACCTGGTATTTGAGGAACTCCTGCTGGAAAGTGGCGCGCCCCTGGGTGAGCGACTTGAGTTCGATGGCGTATTCCATCGCCTCGGCCAGCGGGATCTCAGCCTCGATCATCTCAACGTTGCCCTGGGTGCCGCCCATGCCCAGGATCTTGCCGCGCTTGCCGGACAGGCTGCTCATGATGTCGCCGGTGTACTCGCGAGGGGTGAGCACCGTCAGCTTCACGATGGGCTCCAGCAGCGCCGGATTGGCCTCTTGCATGGCCAGCTTGAAGGCCTGTGCCGCCGCTATTTTGAAGGCGATTTCCGAGGAGTCCACTTCGTGGTGTTTTCCATAGAACACGCTCACCCTCACGCCGTCGAGCGGATACCCGGCAAGCACGCCCTCTTTCAGCGCCTCCTGGATTCCCTTCTCCACCGCCGGCATGTACTGATTCGGGATCACGGCGCCCTTGATCTCGTCCACGAACTCGTACCCGGTCGGCAGAGGGGATACGCGCAAATGGACCTCGCCGAATTGCCCGCGGCCGCCAGACTGTTTCTTGTGGCGGTACTGCGCTTCGCTCGTCTTGCGGATGGTTTCCTTGTAGGGCATCTGCGGGCGCTTCATGGTGACCGACACCTTGTAGCGACTCTTGACGCGCTCGGCGGCGGCGTTCAAATGCCCTTCCCCCATGCCCACCAGCAGGAACTCGTGCGTGACCTCATCCACCTTGAAATCCAAGGTGGCTTTGTAAGCGGTCACCTCGCGGAAGGCGATGCTCATTTTCTCCTCATCCGCCTGGGTGGAGGGCGCCAGGGCGCGGCTGAAAATGGGCTTGGGAAATTCAGCCAGTTCCAGCTTCGGCGCCTGTGCGTCCGAGGCCAGCGTGTCGCCCAGCGCGATCTCGCTGAGTTTGCTCAGGACGACGACCTCGCCGGGGGCGCCCGCGTTGACCTTCTGTGGCTTGTCGCCCAGGGGCGTGCTGATCTCCTTGAGCGTCTCCTTGACGCCGGTGTTCACGTTGATGGCGACCTGACCCTCCTTCACCGGCCCGTAGAGCTTTGTGTAGGACAGCGTCCCCAGATACGGGTCTTGGGTCACGCTGAAGACCAGGCCGCGAAACGCCTGGCCCACCTGCTCCTCTTCGTCAAAGGTCGGCGTATCGTCCTGCAGGATGTGCAGCAACTGCTTGAGGCCCAAAGCTGCCGCGGCAGAGCCGCACAGCACCGGGTAAAGCACCTGCCCCAGCATGCCCGTGTGCAGCGCGTGCTCGACGTCCGCAGCGGGGATGGGTTGTTCGGCAAGGAACTTCTCCATCAGCGAGTCGTCCACCATGGACAGCCCCTCCAGCAGCTGCTCGCGCAGCATCTTGGCCTCTTCGTGCAGCTCCGCGCCGAGGGCGCCGGACTTGCCGTCGAAGAATCTGGGCTCCATGGTGATCAGGTTCATGTAGCCGATGAAGGCGCCGTCGCCGCGGATGGGCAGTTCCAGAGGAACGAAATTGTCCTGCTGGCGCAACGAATCCATGCACTTGGAGAACGAGGCGTTGGGCAGGTCCATGCGGTTGACGAAGGCCACTGCGGGCTTTTTCAGGGACTTGAACACCTGCCAGGCCAACTCCGTTTGCACCTCGACGCCCTTTTCCCCGTTGACCACCAGCAGCCCGGTTTCCGATACGCGCAGCCCCTTGTAAACCTCCTCGATGAACTCGGCAAACCCCGGGGTATCAATCAGGGTGAGAATGTGGTCGCCCTTCTTGTGGGTGACCACGGCCAGGTCAATCGTCGCGCCGCGGGCCTTTTCCTCTTCAGAGGTGCCCAGCTCCACAGGGGTCCCCAGCAACTTCATCAGCGCCTTGATCAACGTTGTTTTTCCGCTGCCTGAATGGCCTGCACAACAAATGGTTCGGACGCCGCCCATGTGCGTATCACCTCATAGAAATGCGTTGGATGCGGACTGCTTGACGGCCTGTCGCGCTTTTGTGGCAGTATATCAGGAGCAGCTTTTGAGGCGCAACTGTCCCATGCGCACGACGTTGACCTCTTAGAGTCTGTCTTCAAAGTGGGGGACAAACTCATCTGCTCCCCCTTCTCCCCTGGTGGGAGAAGGCCGGGATGAGGGGAAAGTCAGCACTACCGATCAACCCTCACCCCAACCCTCTCCCAACGGGAGAGGGAGATTGCTATAAAGCATGGATCCCCCTTGCAGTTGGAGGGTGTCCCTTTTGAAGACGGACTCTGAGCTCGGCCATTTGTCTTAGTGCCTTGTCGAGCACTTGACAGATGTCTTACCATCTCGGCGCGGCGCAAAGTATGAGCAGCAATTCGCCCCAAGGAGGTGCAACGCTGAAGGTAGACATCGTCATTCATCCGTTGCAATGCTTAAAAGGAGGTCGCGACATGCCCCGTCGGGTTGCAGCCGTTATTGCAGTTGCGTGTTTGACCTGGGTTGCCGCCGTATCGTCATTTGGACAGTTTTTGGCGCTGGACCCGCGCCTGGAGTGGAGGACGCTGGAGACCGAGCACTACCATGTGATCTACCACGAGGGGTTGGACGAATTGGCTCAGGAAGCTGCGGCCTATTCCGAGGCTGCGTTCGAGTTCTGGGCACAGGAGATTGATTACACGCCGCCCTTCAAGATCACGGTCATTTTCGCTGATCTGGGTGACCTGTCCGCCGGGGCGGCCAATCCCCTGACCCACGACACGATCCAGGGAACGTCGGAAGCGCGCTCGTTCAACGAGTGGCTCAACTCTCGCACGCAATTCCCTCTGGAGAACGTGTTGTTCCACGAAATCGGCCATGTGTTCGACTTGGCCAAGGTGGGTGGCGTGCCCGCCGCGCTGCGCGAGGTGTTTGGCAGCATCGCCTCCCCTAATTTCGCCCGGCCGGGTGCGTTTGTCGAGGGCATTCCCATCTACTTGGAGTTCGCCCGTCGGGGGGCTTCACGTGCCAACGACCCGCGCGAGGCCATGTACCTGCGCATGA
>Ga0326597_10002256_pt1 | contig 29047 bp, 27 predicted proteins | sample RVTome_12_FD_203789 | JGI IMG/M metagenome (GOLD analysis project Ga0326597, IMG submission 203789) | Soil microbial communities from uranium-contaminated site in the Upper Colorado River Basin, Wyoming, United States - RVT100D185 | ecosystem: Environmental > Terrestrial > Soil > Contaminated >... | reverse complement strand
ATATGCAAAAAATATTCACAAAAAAAATACTTTTGGTTTTGCCAATTATGCTGGCTGGTTTTATGTTTGCCAATGTTGCCCAAGCTCAAATTACCTGCAATGTGGACTGGTCTGTTCTTCCCATTCCTGGGGGAGATAATATTGTAGCTCTTTGTGAAGGTGGCGCCTTTAGTATCGGTGCATTAATATTGTTTATATTTTCTACCGCTATTTGGCTGGGCGGAATTATTGCATTTGGTGCTCTCCTCTATGCGGGCTTTTTATATATATTTAGTGGAACCTCGCCCGCCAACCGAGGCAAGGCACGAACCATGTTAACAAATGTAGCGTGGGGTATTGCGATACTTTTACTTTCTGTTGTAGCCCTTAATTTAATAAACCCAGATATTGCTAATTTGGAAGTCACAGATCCGGAGCTTTTTGGTATATGCCCCGATGGGACAGACGGTTGTTTGGAGGCGCCCACACTTCCGGGTAATTTAAATACTTTTGCCTGCAAATGGGAAAATGATACATGTTCTGTAAACGAAAACTCTGTTAATTGTTCCCTTGGGTACGAGCCATCGGACTTTTGTGAAGATTTAAGCAATACCTCTCTACTTAATCCAGAAAAAAGAAGGGAAATATGTGAATCCGCCAGATCACTTTCTTGCGATTTGGACTCCTCGTTAAGCTTCGAGCACATTATTTGTTTTGGAAAGTGTAATGAGGATGGGGGTACAGATGAACAATGTGCCCAAGAGTGTTTCCCCGAAGATTACGATTCCGGGGGCGGTGGAGGTGGTGGTGGAGGTGGCGGTGGTGGCGGTACGCCAACAGGTCAGGGGTATTACCAATTACCCACATCGGGAAATTATGCAATTGGTGGAAATGCTAATCAGCGCGATGCGCACTGTGGATCTACTGAACTAGTACAAATAATACAATCCGTAGCGGCGGAGTGGAAAAGTAAACACCCATCTAATACTATTGTGATAAAAGATATGAATGGAGGTGGTGACTGGAACACCAGAATTTGTCACGATACACACAATCGGGGTATAGATGTAGATTTAAGTATTACTGGCGTAACGCCCACAGCGACACCTACACATCAACAAAACTTGCTCTTTATCGAATTTGCAAAAATGCTTATAGACACAGGAAAAGTGACTGGTGTGTTAAATAGGCGTCCTTTGAGTGTTATAAACGAATTAAACGCATATTATTCTGCAAATGGTGTGTATCCGCCATGGCATGGAAGTTTTATGCGCAACAATGGTGTCAACACCTCCCATAATGGTTGGGTACATATACACATACACGACATTTTTGCGGGTTCGTCATATAATAGGTCTTGTAGTAAAGATACGAGCTCTTGGCGGCTCTATCCACAAACAGACGCCTGTTGTATAAATAATCCAAGCAAATGTGGGTAAAACAATAAACATCCGTAAAAACCAATATCGGCCCTATTTTTTATGAAACAAAAATCAAAAATTTTATTAATAACTACAGTGAGTTTTTTGAGCTTAATTCTAATTTTTGTTTTAATGAATAGATTATGGAATATACAATCTTCCAATGAGCTTGTCGTTAAATTCGCAAATTCACCAGAAAATTCCTGGCACAGAATTCTGCAAAAAACCGAGTTACCCAACAAAAAGAGCTTGTTAATAAACAACTATGATGGATATCAATTTGAACTCTTTGAAGATTGGGTAGCACCACCACGCACTAACAATATTCTAAATATATATAGTAAACAAATACAGAACCGTTTTACTGATGAGGAATGGGAGGATATTGTTGTTTGGCCTGTATTAGATCATGCAGATTCAGTTTTTACGGTTTATACTTTTCAAAATAAAGAAGAGTTACTTATAGACAATTGGATAAACACAACCAAAGACCTCGAGAACATACTATATGAAAACACGTCTTTTCAACTAACCACAATTAACGGTCCTGTGCATGTGGCGTATCAACCAATAGATGAAGAGGATGGTGATAGTTATATGCAGATGGTTGTTCTTTTATCCAACAAAGACAAAATTTATGTAATAACCTGTTCCACTGTTGGGGATAGGTGTTTAGAAACATTACAAACCTTTGAAATGTTAAACTAATAGCCTGGTGGTTAAAAACCATAAATACGCCACACGTGTGGCGTATTTAATAAAAACACCTCAAATTGATTTGAGGTGTTTTTTCGTCGGGTTAAGATGCAGATTTCTTTATTTTGCAAACAAATTGCTTGGCAATACCTTGTGTAGTTTTAAAAGATAAGCAGATGCAACAAACACGGTGGAGCCCAGTATAAATATTGTTAAAAATTTACCTGCACCAAGAGGAATTTGTACGCTGGGCGATAAATATAATATAAATCCCCCCACCAATCCCGCAACAACCAAGGCGCGTGCAAAAACAGAAAACGAAACACTAAATTTAACCTCTCTTCTTACTATCCATATTATATAAATAGTCACTAAAAGCTCTGTCGCCACAGTCGTCCAAGAAGCGCCTACGTAGGAAAACCTGGGAATAAATATTAAATTAGCCGCAAAGTTAAACATAAAACCAATTATATATGCCCACATGGCTTTTTTTTGTAAATTTAGTGCTATAACGCTGTTCCCAAAAAGATTTGCTAAAAATATAATACCTATTGCAACAAATAATATTTGAAGGGGAAACCCGGAAGATAAAAATTCTCCTCCTCCTATAAAGTTAACTATAGAATAGGAAAGTAAAATTCCCGAAACAACGGTAGTAAATATAATAACCAAAACAACTTCGCTTAGGCGAGAAAGTAAGCGAGAAAATTTTTCTCTGTTTTCTTTTGCATACTGCGAAAGAAGGGGGAGTAGTAGTCCAAAAAACGCAGCCGGAAAAAATATTAAAACTTCCAAAACTTTATAGGCAACATTATATATCCCAACCTCCTCTTGCGACTTCATAACCGACAGAAGTAACGTATCTGCTTTAAAATATAAAAGTGTAAATATCACAGATATGGCAATAGGATAGGTCGTTTTTACAATTCTTTTCCAATTTAAATTACGAAAGACAAATTTAAACGGAATAAGCTGTCGAACAAAAATTAAATCCACTATAAATATAACAAACACTCCAATAATTATTGCTCCCAAATAATGAAAAAGCCCTCCTCCCATAATAAAGAAGGCCCACACAAACCCCAACTGCACTGCTCGGCCCAAAACTTCTGCAAACGCAGCTTTGTAAACTTGCATATACTTTTGAAAAACACTCAAAAAAAGCTGTGTTAAAGATAACATCACAAAAGCAGAAGAGGCAAAAACAATTCCTAATTTTAGTTCATGAGAATAAGGAAATAAAAACACCAGAATGCTTGCCAACGCCATAAAAAATACGGCCACAATAAGCCGTAGTGTAAAAAATTGACCGACAAGTTTTTTCTCTTGTTCTGGTTTTTGGGATATCTCTTTGGTTAACAAAGAATATAACCCTAAATCTGCCAAAATTTGGAAGGTAGAAAGATATGCAACCCCAGTAGCGTATTGTCCAAATCCGAAAGCGCCTAAAGAGCGTGTAATAAATCCAAGCGTTACAAGAGCTAAAAACCCTCCCAAAATCTTACCTGCCGAAGTAGCTAGTGTATTTAGTGCAATTTTTCTAAGCATCGTTATTTTTCAACTTAACTACAACACGGCGATCAAATCCCTCACCCACACTCTCTGTTTCTACATCATCGTATTCACCTAGTGTGCTATGAACAACCCTTCTGTCAAAAGCGTTCATCGGCTCCATTTCCACATCTCTGTTTTCTTTTAGTACCTTCTGCCTGGCTGAGGTGGCCATGTCTCGTAAAAGCTCGGCACGTTTTATCTTATAACCGTTTATATCTACGTCTACAATAACACCTTCTCCATATTTTTTTCTTGCCATTAAACGAATCAGGTGCTGTACGGCATTGAGGTTTTTGCCTCGTTCGCCTATCAATTGACGCGGTTCGTCTACAAAAATGTTTGCAAAAATCCTGCCGTCCTCTTCACTTACTTCTGGAGCTTGTAAAAAATTAAAGCCAGCAATTTCCAAAAACTCCTGCACGTCCTTTTTTAATTGTTTTGATATTTTTGATTTCATTTTCGTTATTATTTTATTTTAAACCAAACGAGCGTTACGACTAAGTAGTTGCGCCCATCTTGTTTTCTATACTTTTATTTATTACAAGCTGTTGCCCAAATGAGAAAACTGTCGTTATAAACCAGTATAACACCAATCCTGCTGGAAAGCTTTGTGCAATAAAAAAAGTAACGAGAGGTAATACATATATCATTTGTTTACCCATCATCGCTTGCATTCCTGATGTTGCAGTTGTCCCCATTTGTTTTCTTTTACTAAACATGGTTTTTGACAATATAAATTGTGCAGATGCGGCAAGTAGCGCCAATATTATAGAGGGCTCCAGTAAATTTATAATACCTAAAAAATCTGTGTGTATTGCAGTTGGCACAGAAACAAAAGAATAAAGCCCGCTTAAATTCTCTATTGTCAGTTCGGCTAAAAACACGCGGTACATTCCTATTATAATAGGAAGTTGTAGTAAAAAAGGAAGGCATCCGGAAAACGGGTTAATATTATTTTCTTTGTAAAACTTCATAACCTCCTCCGATTGTTTTTGGCGATCGTCTTTATATTTTTTCTGAATTTCTTTTAATTTCGGCTGTATTTCGGAGATTTTCTTTTGAGATGATAATGCTTTGTGTGACAGAGGATATAAAACAAACCTTATTAATACTGTGACCGCAATAATAGCCCACCCCAAATCATTGCCCGGTAAAATATTAACAAAAAATACCAACAAGTTTAATATTGGTTTAAAAATTGTCTCGTTAAAAATTGTGATTAAAAATTGCATAATTTTATCTTATTAACGACACCTTATTAATTGCCTCCACCCTTTCTGTAGTCCTTTAATAACTCCTTGCTCCTGTATTATTTGTTTTGTATATTCTGAACAAGTTGGCCTAAATTTACATTGGCCTGCCGTAAAATAACTAATAATGCCGTGATCCGGCGACAGTGTATACTGATACAAATTAATAATACTGACCATTAAAAAACTGGGCAATTTTTTAACCCAGTGCCGTTTTGTAAATACTGAGCTCGCGCTACCATTATTGGTGTGGTATTGTTTTTTGTAATAATTGACCTGCATCTTTTTCTAATTCTTCAAACTTTTTATCTTTTATATTTTCCTTTCCGGTTAAAATAATGTTATGTGGCGCACGTAAGCCGGGGAGAGATTTGGTGAGTAGGTGCCTTAAAAGGCGTTTGTAATAACTTCTGTGGACAGCGCTCTTTCCGAGTTTTTTACTCACAGCAACACCGACCATTGTCTTACCCTTATCGTTTCTCAATATTTTTAAATAAAAATATTTACTGCTATAACTTTTTCCATTCTCAATAGTGCGGCTAAATTCTTTTGCATCCAATCTGTGTTTTTTGGGTAGCATAATTTATACGCTTAATTTTTTGCGCCCCTTTTTTCTTCTTCGTTTTAAAACTCTGCGCCCACCTTTTGTGGAAACCCTACTCAAAAAACCGTGGGATCTTTTCCTTTTTCTCTTTTTGGGTTTATATGTTTGTGCTTGCGACATAATTGTGTTTATCTTTACTTAATAAGCAGTGGTTCGTCTTGTGTGGCGAACTTATATCTATCCTACCTCTTTTTACTCACTATTTCAAGCCCAAAAACAGACAAAAAATTATTCCACAAAAACTCCACAACTTATACCCAAATTCGCCAAAAAATCAAGATTACATTTTATATATACTTCATGTTAAAATAGAAAAGGTTAGTTGCTCTATTAAAAATCCTAAACTCTAAATACTAAATCCTAAGTAAGTTCAAAATATTAAATTTAAAACATTAAGAACTTCCTATCCGCTTAGAATATTAGAATTTATAACCTTGCCTACCGGCAGGCAGGTTTATTTAGAATTTAGAAATTAGGATTTAGAGTTTATTTTATGAGCAGCTCGCAGTGAACAGCTTCGCTGTGAACTACTAGCGAATAAAAATAAAATTATGGATCAATACGAACTCTGGCAAGTTGTCTTAAGCGACATAGAGCCGCAAATCTCAAAGGCTAATTTTGTCACTTGGTTTAAAAGTACTTATATATCTTCCAAAAAAGAGGGGGTTGTTTCTATTGCAGTACCAAATGCATTTAGTAAGGAGTGGTTAGAAAATAAATATAATAAATATATACTTAAATCTTTGAGAGAAACCTCTGGTGACATCCGGGGGGTAAAATATATTATCGAAAACAAGAAACCAGCCCCAGTTGCCTCACAACAAACCACAACACAAAACCAACAGAGTGTTAGTGACGCACAATTATACTTTGAAGAACTGGAGATAGATAAAGAAACAAACCTAAACCCAAAGTACACTTTTGATAATTTTGTAGTCGGCCCCTCAAATGAGTTGGCCCATGCCGCTGCTTTATCTGTGTCTAAAAAACCAGGTGTTTTATATAACCCGTTGTTTATATATGGTGGGGTTGGGCTTGGCAAAACCCACCTTCTACATGCCATAGGCAGTGTGCTCGCCAAAAGCGGTAAGACCGTGTCCTATATGACATCGGAGCGCTTTACTAGTGAATTTATATCCTCCATACACAACAAAGATATAGAAAGTTTTAAACATAAAAATAGAAATAAAGATGTTTTAATTGTCGACGACATTCAATTTATCGCGGGAAAAGATCAGACACAGGAACAATTTTTTCACACATTTAACGATTTGCACGAAAGAAACAAACAAGTAATTTTAAGCTCCGACAGAACTCCGCGCTCCATACCAACCCTGGAAGAAAGGTTGCGCTCTAGGTTTGAGGGTGGAATGCTTGTAGATATCGGGTACCCAAACTACGAAACGAGAGTGGCTATTTTAAAAGCTAAGTTAAAAAATAAAAACACATTGATAACAGACCCGGTATTGGAGTACATAGCAAACAATATCCAAAAAAACGTCCGCGAATTAGAGGGGGCATTAAATTTAGTCATTGCTTCCTCAAAATTGAACAATAATGAGATATCGTTAGAACAAGCAAAAAGGGTGTTATCTCACATAACAAATAAACCAACAAAACCAATAAATTATAAAAAAATACTCAAAATTGTGGCGGATTTTTATGAAATAAGCGAAAAAGATTTGTTAAGTAACAACAGAAAAAGAGAGTTTGTTTTACCTCGTCAAATTGCTATGTTTTTAATGAGGTCAGAACTAAGCTCCTCCTATCCTTCCATAGGTGAAAAGTTTGGGGGCAAGGACCACACCACAGTTATGTATGCATGTGATAAAGTAGAAAAAGAATTAGATAAAGATAATAATTTAGAACAAGAGATAAACTTAATAAAACAACAAGTTTACATGGATTAGTTTGCTAATTTCTGTGGAAAAATTGTTAATAAATTTGTGTATAAGTATGTTTAAAAAACGGGATTATGTGTGTAAAGAATTTAGTATAAATTTCTCAAATCTATTTTCTACATAGTGTTTCCACATAATATCCCGTTTGTTCTATACAGTTTGTTGTACATAAATTTGTTTAGTTCTTACACTTAAATCAGGTTCTTCACAGATTAACACTATCCTTATTAATAAAATAATGAAATTAAAAATAAAAAAAGAATTATTACAAAAAGCCGTACTCGCAGTTGAAAAAAATGTGGGGAGAAATTTATCTCTTCCTGTTTTAAATAATATCTTAATTAAAACAGAAAAAAATAAATTAATTTTAATATCAACAGATTTAGAAATAGCAATAATTGTAAAACTATTTGCAAAAATAGAAGAAGAAGGAGTTATTGTTTTGGACCCAAAAACACTAAGTGGACTTTTAAATAATTTACCCGACGGAGAGGTGGTATTAAAAACCAAACAAAACACCCTGTATGTAGAGCAAAAAAATTACAAAAGCTCTATTAAAGGATATGACGATAAAGAATTTCCGTTATTACCAAAAACAGACAAAAGCGCATTTTTTACTGTATCTTCGAACACCATATCGCAGGGGTTAAACCAGGTTGTTAATTCTACAGCCAAGAGCGACCTAAAACCGGAATTAACAGGGGTATATTTTGATGTTAAAAAAAGTGAAATTAAACTGGTTTCAACAGACTCCTTTAGGTTGGCCGAAAAAACCATCAATAGGGATAAAGCCGAAAGCGTAAATAGTGATAATTTTATTTTACCCACAAAAGCCACACAGGAAATTATACGAAACTATCAAGACTTGAACGATGTTTTGTTTTTTTACATAACCAAAAACCAAGTAGCTGTTGTTAATGAGGGAAACGAAAAGTTTAAAGTAGAAGTAATATCAAAAACAATAGAAGGGGAGTATCCGGATTATAAACAAATAATTCCCAAAGACCACAAAACCAGAGCGATTGTTTCTAAGAAGGATTTGGTGCAACAAATTAAGGCAGGAAGCTTATTTTCTAGTAGGATAAACGACATCGAGTTTAAAATAGAAAAAGACAAAATCTCTGTCATGTCCCAAAATAATGATGTGGGAGAATTTGCATCTTCCGTCGAGGCCTCGGTGGAGGGAGACGAACAATCCGTTAAACTTAATTATAATTATGTTTTAGACGGATTGGGTAATGTGGATGGAGAAGAGGTGGTTTTTAAAATAAGCAAATCGGATGGTCCTATAATTATTGAATCGGTTAAACAAAAAAATTATTTTTACATACTAATGCCTATTAGAAAATAAAACGGATAGTTTTTAAAATAACAAAACACCCCTCAAAAAAGGGGTGTTTTGTTTATGTTTATCTTTATTCATCCTCCTCTACTATACCTGAGGATTGGTTTGGAGTAGAGAGATTTTGGCCCAGCCAATTTCTAACAGCGTTTTCCCAATTTGCGTATAGTGGGGAGTCCTTAGAGTCGCCACTTTGGCGTGGACTATCCCTTGGAACAAGGTGTAATATAGAGTGACCTTGGGGCACTCCATCAAGAACGGGGATATTTATTAAATCTATTTTGGGAGACACAAAACTTTTTTCTTGGGATAGGGAGGGTAGATTAAAATAAAACTCTCTTTCCTTTAATTGGGAGGATTCTGTGGCTTTATTGGAATAAATTTCTCGGAAGAATTTGTTCCAAATAGGTGCTGCGACAGAGGCGCCAGGAGCGTTTCTCATAGACGCATTGTTGTTATTTCCAACCCAAACTCCAGCAACAACACTTGGTGTGTAGCCGACAGCCCAAGCATCTCTGTAATCTTGGGTTGTTCCGGTTTTTACCGCAATATTTAGGCCACCAATTGTTAGGTAGTTTTGTTCACCAAAAACCCTGGTACGAAAAGAGTTCTCACTAAGCATATAATTTATTTGGTCTGCTATATTCTCATTCAAAACTTGTTCGGATTCTTGTATAAATTCTTCCAGTATATTTCCGTTTTTATCCTCTATTTTTAATATAAATTGCGTAGGGTTTACGGTACCTCGTGTTGCAAAAGCCCCAAAAGCAGACACCTGTTCTAAAAGTGTCACATCTACTCCGCCCAAAACCAAGGCAAGCCCATACCCCGACCGGTCTCTTAAAGATGTTATACCCATATCTGTTGCCAAGCTCATAGTATTTTCTATTCCGGCTAAGTGCAGAACCTTAACAGAGCTTATGTTTCTAGATTGAGCCAAGGATTCGGCTAGTGTAATTGGGCCAAACTCTAATCCGTCGTAATTTACGGGGTGGTAGCAATCTAATCCAAAAACGTCTTTATTTTGTCGTCCGTTCCAGTGGCAATTTGGATTAAATTCTGTGGTAATATCATAAATAATAGTATTTGGGGTGTACCCCTTTTGTAGCGCTGCTGCATACGCAAATGGTTTGAAGGACGACCCTGGCTGTTGTAATGTGGTTGTTATGTTTGTTTGGGGGTCGAATAAACATGTTTTTCCGGATATACAATCTTGGGGGGATGGTTCCCCAAAATAATCTTTCGAACCAACCATGGCAAGTATTTGCCCTGTGTTTGGGTCTACGGCGACCAACGAAGCATTATTTGCATTAAATCCAACCCTATTTGATTCGGCCTGTTCTGTTACAGCTTTTTCTGCCGCGTCCTGCATGGTTTTATCTAGTGTGGTTGTAACGCGCAAACCGGCCTGTTGTACAAATGTCGGACCGTATTTTTGTTCGATGTATTGCCTTACCATTGTTACAAAATGTGGCGCACTAATTGCAGAATACCTCTGAGTAAGCTCCAGCGCCTCCCCCGTGGCCTCACTGTGTTGTTCTTCTGTTATATACCCTAATTTAAACATTCGGCCTAAAATAAGGTCTCGCCTTGCACGCAGTGCCTCCGGATTGTTTGTGTAATAACTGGGTGCTTGGGGTAGGGCTGCCAACATTGCCGATTCAGATAAGGTTAAATCTTTTGCGTTTTTATTAAAGTAAACACGAGAAGCCGCCTCTACGCCATACGTGTTGTATCCGTAAGGGACATAGTTTAAATATCCTGTTAAAATCTCATCTTTTGTATATAAAAATTCTATTTCTATAGCCAGCACAGCCTCCTTTATTTTACGAGCAAGCGTCCGCTCCGGGGTTAGGAGTAGGTTTTTTATATATTGTTGCGTGATAGTAGAACCACCTTGTTGTATTCCCTTTCCTCGAATATTGGTTATAAAAGCCCTAAAAATACCTTTTATATCTATCCCCCAGTGATGGTAAAAATCGTTATCCTCAGCCACAATGGTGGCATATTTTATACTGGAGGGAATTTCTTCACCACTTATTACAGTCCTGTTGTATTCGTCGTAAATATCATAAAGTATAGATGTTTCTGTACGGTCTAGTATTTTTGTGCTTTCTGGAACAAACAAATCGTTAATGGCGTCTTTGGGTGGAATATCTTTACTAAAATAAATAAACAAAAACGCCAAAACAACAAAACCTGCAAAAACAGAATAAGCACCAAATTTTAGTATTGGTTTTTTGTTCTCCCAAAAATAAGAAAGGGCTTTTTTAAATAATTTTGAAATTTTAATAAGTACCCCCAATATAAAATAAAAAGCTATTTTTAAAAGCGTAATTTTGTTTTCCCACAACCAACTTAGAGAGTCCACAATAAGACCCCACAATTTACTAAGAGAGCTTGTTACAAATTGTTTAAGTTTTTGATATGATGTATTAAACATGCAAAATGGTATATTATCATTATATCAGGTAATTAGCAAGATTTATGAAAATTAAATTTACACAAAAAGATATAATTGAAAGGGGTGTTGAAGAAATAATAGAGGAAAAAAGCTTAAAAAAGAAGCTAAAATCAGGTAAAAAATTGCGGGTTAAGCTTGGTATTGATCCGAACACACCAGACATTCATCTGGGCCACACGGCACCCCTTTGGAAACTTAGGCAATTTCAAGAACTGGGCCACAAAGCAGTTCTTATAATAGGAGACTACACCGCCTCCATCGGGGATCCGTCGGGAAAGGATGAAACACGACCCAGCTTAACAGATAAACAGATTAAAGAAAACTATAAAACCTACGAAAAACAGGCGTTAAAAATTTTGGACAAAAGAGCCACAGAGGTTAGGTACCAAACAGAGTGGTATAAGGATTTTAATTTAAAAGATGTGTTGGGCTTACTAAGAAAGGTCTCGGTTGGGCGACTTTTACAACACGAGACATTTCGCGAACGACTTGAAAAAAGCCAACAATTTGCCGTGCACGAGATTATATATCCATTTTTGCAAGGGTATGACTCGGTTGCTGTAAAAGCAGATGTTGAGCTGGGAGCCACAGAACAAAAGTTTAATTTGTTAATGGGGAGAGAGCTACAGAAAGCATACGGACAAAAACAGCAAGATATTATTATGAACCCGTATTTATTGGGCACAGATGGAAAGGAGAAAATGAGCAAATCGCTGGGCAATTATATAGCAATTCAGGATGAGCCAAAAGAGATGTTTGGTAAAATAATGAGTATTACTGATTCGGAAATTGTGCAGTACTTTGAATTAACAACACCTATTCCTTTTAATGAAGTCCAGCAGTTAAAAAAGGAAAAAATTACCGGCAAAAGAGCGCGAGATTTAAAATTTAGATTAGCAAAAACCATAACCGAGATATACTGGGGGGAAGAGAGGGCAAAAAGAGCGCTTGAAAATTTTGAAGCACAATTTCAAAAACAAGACACACCGCAAGATATTGTAAGCCATAAAATAAAAAAAGGCAGTAATATTATTGATTTATTAACAGAGGTTGGTTTCGTTGTTTCTAAAAGCGAAGCTCGGCGCCTAGTAGAGCAGGGTGGGGTATATATAGATGATAAAAAAATAGAGAGTTTTGGACTAGTTCCAAATCATCCTTTTACCCTGCGTGTGGGTAGGCGTAAAATAGTAAAAATATTAATAAAATAATTTTATGAAAGAAGAACCACTTTTTAATGAAGAAAAAATAAGGCGTGAGGCGGAAAAAGGCCTTTTAGAAATGGAGGAATATTTAAAAAACCCCGAAAAGGGGGAGCAGGATGTTAATTTTCGGTTGGGAAAAAGTTTAGGGAGATTAGAATATATTAAAGTTCTCCTGGAAAAAGGAGAGATAAATTCGGGTGAGGCACTTAGGATTATTGGAAGAATTGCAAAAGAAGATCCGCACCCAACTATACGTGATAAAGCTCAGGAAATTGTAGATAAGTTTAAAGATTATATGTAAAAGATCGTAAAGCACAAAGGCGCCCCAGCGGGGCGCCTTTGTTTTGTTTGTCGGTGTAATTGTGGGAGACAGCAGAGGTTTTTTAGACAAATATAACAACTTTTGATATACTGGTGGGAGTTGTTTTTAAGGAGTGTAAGGTGTTTACGGTTGTTCAAAAAGACTTTGTTTTGGTAATTAAAACAAAATCACCTATTGTTTTTTCCGTGCCTCATTATGGTTTGCGCAGGAAAGAGTTTGTTGGGGTTTTTAAATCCAGACCAATAGAATCTACGCAAGTTGAAGATGAGAAGACTTGGCATGTTGTGCGACAAACCAATCTACCGACCCCGGTTGCAAGCGTTGCGCGTGGCCTGATGCCGAGAGAGATAATTGATTATAATAGGGGTGCAATTGGCGGAAGTTTTGATATCGAGAGCAACGAGACAGCGTTTGGAGATCCGAAAGTAGCTCAATTTTATGATTATTATCATTATTTGTTAGTTGAATTGTTAAACGAAGCTAAGAAGAATTTCGGACGGGCCACTTTATTGGATATACACGGATTTTCACAACAACCCCCTTTTGGTGAATTTGATATAATTTTAGGAACTGCAAACAAAGAAACAGTTCAAAATGGCGGGGACGAACAATTTGCAGATTTTTTTAATAAAAAAGGGTATCGAGTTTTTCTTCCGACCACGAGAGCAAGAAGGGGTGAAATTTTGAGCGGACGTTTTACAGTAAGACGACATGCGGGGGATTGTGTGGATGCAATTCAGGTAGAGATTTCTTCAAAATACCGCAAAAACCAAAAGAATAGAAAAAAACTTACATCAGATATGCGCGAATTTGTTTTAGAGCAAATAAAACAAATTAAAGAAGCGGTTTAAACCCGCTTCTTTTTAGTTAATCCGGCGCCCTTAGTTTTTTTACCTAATTGGATTTTATATTCATAAACCAGGCCATTTATACTGTTTTTAAAGTAGCCCTCCTTTTTTTTGTTAGTTTTTGTGAAACCAGCTTTTTTAAAAGATAAGCGCCTTTTTTTATTTGTTTCCGGTACAATAACATTTATTTTCGAGTTTTTATTGTTTCTGGATAGTTTTATTAGTTCTTTTATCATTCGTCGTCCCATTCTTTGCCCTCGGAAATCTTTTAATATTCCCATTCTTGTAATACGACGGACATTTTCTTTTTCATAGTGAGACATAAACGCAATGGGTTGTTGGTTTTTATATATAACTATTAAATCTCTTTTTAGTATAGTTTCCAAAAAGGCGGTTTTTGTTCGAGGTTTTTCTTCTTGCTCGGGATTATCCTTTTCTATTTTATATAAACTTTCAAATATTTCTTCCTTTTCTTTTTTTGTAAATTCGTGCTCTATACTCCATAAATATTTCTTTTCTATATACACCGCAAGCTCTTTGGACACGTTTATGTTTGTTGCTCTCTCAAAGCCTTCAAACATGGGAAATATATTAATTTCTAAAATATAATATTTTCCACGATCTTTTATTATATCTACTCCGGCAAATTCAGCACTGAACACCCGCGCGGCTTTTTTGGCAAGGTTTCCCAATTCTGTGGATATTTTTATAGGCTCTACATACCCGCCCAACGAAGCATTAGACCTAAATTCTCCCTCAGGAGCTATGCGCTTCATTCCTCCTACGACCTTATTTCCTATTACTATAATTCTAAAATCAAATCCGGAGGGAATGTTTTTTTGTACTAACATTTTTCCCACACCAAATTCTTCTATTTTTTTTTCCAACTCATTTTTTTTATTGACTAAAAAAACCTGTTTTCCGCGACTTCCCTCTATACTCTTTGTTATAAAGGGCTTTTTAAATTTTTTTATAATAGTGTCGGGAATATTGTTCCCTGTATATAATACAGACGGGATAACCGGCAAACCTTCTTTGGAAAGCAGATAGTGTTGGAATAATTTATCATAAAACAACATTTTGCGAGATGTTTTTTCGTTTAATATATGTTTTCCGTATTTATTTGTATAATCTACAAGCAATAAATAATGGCGATAAAGATGGCTTAAATATAATTTGCTTTTATTTTTTTTCTTATTTTGACTAAAACTACTCAAGGGAGAGCGAGGTATAATAAAATCGTAATATTTTAAATCTTTACCACCACGAACTTTTTTAATGGAGGGTCCTTTTTTAGAAAACGAAAAAATAAGCCCTTTCCAAAATACATAATCGACATCGTGACCTCTTTTTTCGAGTTCCTTAATCAACTTCTTTATCTCGTAGTTGGTATTTTTTTTATTGAAGCCCAATAAAAGTATTTTCATATTCTTTTATAAATTTATGCAGTGCTTTTAAAAATGAAGAATATTCTTCTTTGTTTGTGCGAATCTGTTTGTTTATTTCTATTTGTATAGCAGGTATAAAAAACCTTTTTCTTACATGTCGTGTAAGGGTGTTTTTACCGGGTCCATTAAGATTTCTAAAAAACCCACTACTTATTTTTATATCTGGCATAGATTCTTGCACTATTTCTGCTAACATTTTTTCTATCAAATCATCGTGTGGGTGTAGATTTGGAACCAAAAAGTCATAATCTACATGAAATGGCCTATCCCAACCGGAGCCGTGTATATCTAAAAATAAGCCAATATCTTTGGTGGCAATTAAATTATTTATTTTACTTTTATATATATGATAAAGCTCTTCTTCCCAATTTTCTAAATGTTTTATGCCGGGACTTTTTTGTGTAAATACCCCCCATGCATCCGTTTTTGCACATAGCTCATTTACTATTTTTGCTACCTTAATTTCGTGCGGTTTAAACTCCTCACCCTTCTTTTTTTTGTTTATTTTTATTTTTACAGCGTGTGGAGCGGACAATAATATTGGTTTTTTGCCCTGTATGACTTTTATATTAGGATGTTTCATTACAGTTTATTTAGCATATTTAATGAATGTGCGCAACATATAGCAACAGCTAGTGCGTCTGCCGCATCATCAGGTTTTGGCTCTTCTTTTAATTTTAACAAAGTTTTAACCATAGTTTGGACCTGTTTTTTGTCGGCCTGGCCATACCCGGTTACCGCCTGCTTGATTTGCAAGGGAGTGAAAGAGTGACAAACCTTACCCCCTTTTGCCGCCAACAGAAGCACAACACCTCTTGCCTGCGCGACAGTAATTAATGTCTTTTGGTTTTTGAAATAAAAAATATCCTCTACCGCAACAACTTGAGGATTGTGTTTTTTTATTAAAATATCCAAAGCTGTGTAAAGATCTTTTAAGCGTAGATGATCCTCTAAAGAAGAATCTGTTTCCAGTACTCCATAATCCACTAAGGTGTAGTTGTGGTTGCTGTCGTTGTAATTTATTAAACCCCAACCCATACGTGCTGTTCCGGGGTCGATACCTAATATAATTTTACTCGCATTGCTCATAAATGTAATCAGTAATAAGTAATACGTAATAAGTAATTTTTTTAATCTCGTGTAGTGGGATTATTTACTCGTTACTGGTTTGTATTTGAATAAATTTCTTGCACATCTTCTTGTTCATCTAGTGCTTCGTATAATCTTTCTAATTTTACCCTATTTTCATCTGATATTTCTATTTCATCCTTTGCTACCCATTCCAAACCCGAATCTATTTCTTTGTAGCCCAAGTTATCCAGCTGTTTGTGGGTAGATTGCAAATTTTCTACTTTTGTATAAATTACAGTTTGTTCGTCATTTAATTTAATGTCTTGGGCGCCAAACTCTATCACTTGTAGCTCGAAGTCATCTCTGTTTTTTATTTGCTCGTTCGGCAAATACAAAACCCCCACTTGTTCAAACATCCAGCGTACCCCCCCCTCACCCGTAAATTTACCGCCATGTTTAGATAAAATGTTTTTTATTTCCGAAGTTGTTCTATTACGATTATCGGTGATGGCTTCTATTAACAAAGCGCTATTACCCGGCCCGTAGGTCTCAAGGAGTAGGGTCTCAAGCCTCACACCTTCCTGTAGTTCTCCGGATCCCTTTTTTATTGCTTTTTCTATTTTGTCTTTGGGCATATTTAACGATTTCGCTTTTTCGATCTCGGTACGCAGTGTGTAGTTTACTTGGGGATCAGCACCACCCAAAGAAGCGGCAACAGTTATAGCTTTTGCTATTTTAGAAAAAACATCCGCCCTTTTTTTATCAGTAGCGGCTTTTTTGTGTTTTATTGTAGACCATTTACTATGACCACTCATAATTTTGCTTACTTCGTTTACAAAATAATAACCAAATTACAAGATACAATAACCAAACAATTTCCAATCACTAAATTACAATAACCAAAACTGTTTGATAATTGATTTTATTGATTATTGATGTTTGTTTGGTGTTTGTTTCTTGGTTATTGGTTATTTTGACGAGGCGTTAGCCGAGTAACGTATTCTCCTGTTGTGGTGGTTCTAAATCTAAGTGGCGGTATCCGGCAGGGGTTACTGTTCTTCCTCGGGGTGTTCTTTCTATAAAACCAAGCTGCATTAAATATGGCTCATAAACCTCCTCAATTGTGTCTATTTCTTCGAAGGTTCCCGCAGCCAGGGCTTGTAGTCCAACCGGCCCCCCGTTAAATTTTGTTATTATAATTTCCAGTATTTTTCTATCTGTTGGCTCGAGCCCTAATTCATCCACCTCCAACATGTTTAGCGCTTCTTTCGCTATTTCCATATTTATGTGGCCTTCGTTCTTAACCTCTGCGTAATCGCGAACCCTCTTTAATAAACGATTTGCCACACGAGGGGTTTTTCTGGAGCTCTGCGCTACATAGGCGATTGCGTCGCTATCAATACTTACATTTAATAAATCTGCTGAGCGTTGCAAAATTTTCTCTACCTCTTCTTGTTCATAAAAATTTAATCTGGTTGTTATACCAAAACGAGACCTTATGGGGGCAGAAAGCATACCCACTCGGGTGGTGGCACTTATTAATGTGAATGGAGGGAGCTCTAATTGTATTGTTCGAGCTGAGGGTCCTTTTCCTAAAATAATATCTAAGGTTCCCTGTTCCATGGCGGGATACAAAACCTCCTCGATTACTTTGTTTAACCTATGTGCTTCATCTATGAATAGCACATCATATGGAGACAAGTTGGTAAGGATAGATGCAATATCTCCAACTTTTTCTATGGCAGGACCGCTGGTGGTTTTTATATTTACACCCAACTCTTTTGCTATTAAATGTGACAAAGTTGTTTTTCCAAGCCCTGGGGGACCGTATAATAAAACATGGTCGAGGGATTCTTTTCTCTGTTTGGCTGCCTGTATAAATATTTTTAGTTTTTCTTTTATTTTTGCCTGCCCCACATATTCATCCCAATTTGAAGGACGAAGCGTTGCATCTAGCGCTACATCTTCTGTTTTTTGTTTTGGGGCTGTGTTTTTCATGGTATAATTTGAAGGAATTGTTTTAATGCGTAATTTCGACGGACGAAGGGGTTGACATAATTTTCAAAATCTGTTAACCTTTATAGTGTTATTAGGCGTTATTATTTTAACATAAGAGCTTCGATAAAGCAGGTATGCACACTCTGCGTTAGCAGGGCCCGGGGCACTCTTTAACGCAAGGATTATTCGGCTGCATGGCTGAGTGACTCCTCGAGTGTGTCTCTACTAGGTTTCCAAACCAAGGCTTCGATTGTGAATACCTGCTTTATCGGGGCTTTTTTTATTTTAAATAAGTTCTCCAAACACTCTTTCCACCTCCTCGATAGAAGTTGTGCCTTCAAGTATTTTAATAACTGCATCTTGTACCATATTTGTCTCCCCCTGCTCTTTCATTATTTCTCTCATTTCATCTTCCGTTGGGCTTTGCTCTATTTTATCTCTAACTTTTTTTGAAGCAGTAAATAATTCAAAGATTCCGATTCTACCCATATAGCCGGTACCCCCGCATTTTATACAACCCTCTTTGTTTGATGAATACACCCCAGTTTTCTTATTTAGAGAGGGTGTGGAAGCCGTTTTTGGAATTTCTCCCAATGCGTCGGATAAAAATTTAAACTCATCTTTTGTGGGTGTTCTTTTTTTCTTACAATCATTACAAAGCTTTCTTACTAATCTTTGAGAAACAGACACCAGTAGCGCCGAAGAAACAACTGGTGGTTCAGCGCCCATGTCTATTAAGCGAGGGGCTGTTCCGGCAGCGTCTATTGTGTGTAAAGTAGAAAATACCTTTCTACCCGCCAAAGCCGCCTGAAGGGTGGGCTCGGCGGATTCTATGTCTCTTAACTCACTTATTATAATTGTGTCCGGATCTTGTCTTAAAATAGCTTTTAGACCGCTTGCAAAAGTGTAATTTTCGTCTTCATTTACTTCGGTTTGGGTTATTCCATCCAAGTGATATTCTATTGGGTCTTCTATTGTTATTATTTTTTCTGCTTCGCGTTTTATAAAATTTATGCATGCATATAGTGTGGTTGTTTTACCACTTCCGGTTGGACCGGTTACCAAAATAAGCCCCTGGGGTACAGATAGATATTTTTTTAAAATTTTAAATAAATCCTCTCGTATGCCAAGTTCGGGTAGGGATAAAAGGGCTTTGGGATCTAAAATTCTGAGCGCAACATCTTCTGCATATTGGCTAGGCAAGACAGAGGACCTTATTTCTATTTCCCTATCCTTGTATTTAATAGAAAAATTACCTTCTTGAGCTTCATCGTGAATGTTTAGTTTTAGGTCCGATAAAAGTTTTATTCTGGATAATATAAGCTTGTATAAATGTTCCTCAAATTGTGCAACCTCATATAAAATTCCATCTATTTTAACTCTAACTATTACCGTATTTTCTTGGGGCTCTATGTGTATATCTGTTGCACGCAATGCAATTGCGCCAGACAACAGCGCCTCAAGCGCCTTGGAGGTGTCTACCTTGGATATGTTTTTAAGGTCTTCGCCCAGCTTGGTTATTGTTGTTTTTTTCTGTATAAAATCCGATAAGTTGCTGTCTGTTATGTTTATCTCTTGCGTTAGCGGGACGGGCTTTTTTTCTATTTCCGCCGGGTAGTTTTCTATAAGTGTATTAAATGTGGGTTCCGAAACTACAAAAAGAGTAACCTTTTCGTATTCGGACTCTAGTTTTTTAACAAGATTTTGGGTTTTTTCGTTTTTTGGGTTTTTTACAACAAGATAAATTTCGCCATCATCCTTTTTTTTAATTACAGCCGCCTCCGCCGCTTGCGCCTCCTCCCTGGTAATTAAGGGTAGGGGAAAATGGGCCTGAATCGGAGATAGGTAGGTAAGCGAATTAACCTTAGCAATTTGTTGGGCTAATTTTTCCTCCTGCTCGTGTTCAATTTTTTCGATTTTATCTTCGGCATCACTCATTACCCGTATCTTACCGCTTGGAGGCAATTTATTCAATATTGTCCACGCATAGTAAGTGTTGTATTATAGGGGGGCATTATTTAAAAACAAATATGGAAAAATACACTTCGAATTCCGCTCAAGAAACAAAAGATTTTGCGGGTAATTTAATAAAAAAACTTTTGGAACAAAAAAGAACAAGCGCTTTGGTTGTGGGTCTTTGTGGTGAATTGGGTGCGGGAAAAACACAATTCGTACAGGGAGTTGCAAAACACTTGGGTATAAAAAGAAATATAACAAGCCCGACATTTGTTTTAATGAAAAAATATTCAATTCCATCTAAAACCTACCTGCCCGCCGTAGCCACGGCGCAGGCGGGCCTTCGCCTCGACGAAGTGGCTTCGGCCACGCAGGCGGGTAACCTAAAACCTAAAACCTGTTTATACCACATAGATTGCTACCGCACGCAATCGGCAGAAGAATTTTTAGATTTGGACTGGAAAGATATAATTGTAAACCCCAACAATATTATTTTTGTAGAATGGGCAGAAAAAATAAAAAAAATAATGCCAAAAAATTCTGTTTGGATTTATTTTAAAGATAGGGGAGAAAATAAAAGAGAATTTAGAATACATGGCATCTAGTTATGAATAGCTCACACGTGTGAGCTATTCAATTTTTTAACACACAAATTATATTGTGTGTTAAAATAAAAAAATGAATAAAAAATTATTAATATTCGCAATTGGTTTTGCTGTTTTAGCCACATTGTTTTTTGCGGGTAGTTTGGTGTATAAGGGCTTGGACACAACCCAGGATGCACTGGATGAAGAATTGCAAAATGATATTGATGACATGGAAGGATGGCAAGCCTATCGTAGCGAGGAGTTTGAAATAGAATTCAGATATCCTTCCGATTACTATTTTGAAGAATTTGAACAGGTCTCCGAACCATATCTCCGTGGAGTTAGATTCAGTGATGAAGTGTATACTGATGTGTTGACTGATATACCGAGCAACAATCACCTTATTCTTTTATATTATGCACCCGGAACTTTTAGCCATTTGGACCTTGATATGGGGCCCACAGGAATACCCGAGGCTACAAAATCGGATGTGATGCTAGGCGGGAAGTTGGCAAAAAAATTCGACAACGATGCGTATACGGTTGAAGTCAACGAACGTTTGTATGCTTTTATACTTGTTGGCGACGATACTCGTATAGAGCAAATACTTGAAAGCGTTATGTTTATAAATCAATAAGCGGTACTATCTATAAATAAAACAACATAAATCGGCCAAATAATTGGCCGATTTATGTTAAAATAAAGAAAAACTTGCTTATCGCAGTTTTTGTTATTAAGTAATTTAGTTATTATGTTATTTTGTTATTTTTATGAGCAAAGCGAATAAAAAATTATTTATAATCATAGACTCCAATGCGATTTTTCATCGTGCTTACCACGCACTTCCTCGTTTTACCACAAAAAGCGGAGAGTTAGTTAACGCGGTTTATGGTTTTGGGTCAATTTTATTAAAAGTTCTAAAAGATTTTAAGCCAGATTATATGGTGGCGGCTTTTGATGTGGAGGGCCCCACATTTAGGGACGAAAAATATGACAAATATAAGGCAACACGAACTAAGGCGCCCGACGAACTTTATGCACAAATTCCACGAATTAAAGAAGTCCTACAATCCTTTAATGTTCCAATATATGAAAAATCGAGATTTGAGGCCGATGATATTTTAGGAACTGTGGCCGACAAATTAAAGGATAAAGAAGATATAGAGCTGGTTATCGTTAGTGGAGATTTAGATACCCTGCAACTGGTTTCTCCGAAGGTAAAAGTTTATACAATGCGTAAGGGAATAAAAGACACAATTCTGTACGACGAAAAAGAAGTTCGCAACAGGTTCGAGCTTAACCCCGAATACTTGGTAGATTATAAGGGCTTGCGGGGTGACGCGTCGGATAATATTCCTGGGGTGCCGGGTATTGGAGAAAAAACCGCAATACAATTATTAAAAAAATTCAAAACAATAGAAAATTTATATAAGGAACTGGAAAAAAATAAGCCGGGGGAAATAGATGGAATAAGTGAAAATATGCACAAGAAACTACTGGACAACAAAGAGCAAGCGATATTGTCCAAAGAACTTGCCACGATACTGCCCAATGTGGATATAGATTTTAAATTGCAGGATGCAAAATGGGGCGGGTTTGATGTGCACGATGCTCAGAAGTTGTTTAAAAGTTTAAACTTTAACGCTTTGACAACTCGTTTGGGAGAAATCAGGGGGTTTGAGAATTTAGAGGAAGCCAAACCGCAAAAGGGCGTAAGTAAAAGAAAACAGGTGTTGTTGGAGGAAATAGAGGATGCGCAAGAGGCAGGAATTTTGTCGGAGAAAATTTACAAACTAGAAAAGGATTTGGTGGATGTAATTGTTAAAATGGAGGAGCGTGGAATTGGTATAGACAAAAGCGCGCTTTCGATGTTGGAAAAAGATTTGGGGGGCAAATTGGAAAAAATTGAAAAACAAATATATAAATTGGCAGGACAGGAATTTAATATTAATTCGCCCGGACAGCTTTCGGAAATTTTATTTAATGTTTTGGGTATTAGTACAAGCAGGGTTAAAAAAACTGCGGGAGGAAAACTTTCCACAGCCGCAAGCGAGTTGGAAAAGCTAAACAAAGAACATAAAATTATAGATTTAATTTTACAACAGAGAGAATTACAAAAACTTATATCAACTTATTTGAAACCGCTTGGACAACTTGCCGATGAGGATAGTAGATTACACACAACGTTTAAACCACTTGGAACATCAACCGGAAGAATGAGTAGTAAAAATCCTAATTTACAAAACGTTCCAATAAGAGGCGGGTGGGGCAATAAAATAAGGGAGGCATTTTGTGCGCAAAAAGGTAAAAAGTTTTTAATTTGTGATTATTCTCAAATAGAGCTTCGCATAACCGCACATCTGTCTGGAGATGAAAACATGATAGATGCCTTTAAAAAAGGAGAGGATATTCACACAAACACCGCAGCGTATGTATTTGGAGTAGAAAAGAAAAAAGTTGATTCTATAATGCGCTACCGTGCAAAAGCATTAAATTTTGGAATAATATACGGCATAGGAGCAAGGGCATTTGCAAAAAGTGCGGATATTAGTTATGAAGAGGCGCAAGAATTTATACAAAAGTACTTTGAGGTTTTTGAAAAAGTAGGAACATATATGGAAAGGGTAAAAAAAGAAGCGCATAAAAATGGATATGTTGAAACTTTGTTTGGGAGGAAAAGGTTTTTGCCCGATTTGAATTCCCCAAACCCTATGTTGCGAGGCATGGCAGAGCGTGCGGCTATAAATATGCCAGCCCAGGGCACGGCAGCCGATATTGTGAAAATGGCAATGGTGGAGACGGATAAAAAATTTCCAGATTTGAGTTTGTTGTTACAAATTCACGACGAACTTATTTGGGAGGGAGAGGAGGCAGAAATAAAAAAAGTTGCGTTAAAAATAAAGGAAAGCTTGGAGGGTATTGTAAAATTGGATGTTCCTCTTAAGGTGGATTATGCGATAGGAGATAATTGGGGAATCAAGTAAGCTTGCGCTTACTTAAGTACGCAGATGTTAGCAGATTGCGCTGATGAACATCAGTGATATCAGTCGTTATCAGTGAAATCTTAATTTTTCATGCAAAAATTAAATAATAAAAAAATCTTAATCCTTGTGGGCGCTTTACTACTTATTGCAGTTGGTGTGTATTTTGCGTTTGCGGGGAATACTTTGGAGGTAAAAAAAGAAGTTGAATCTGGCACGGATCCTGCTTTGCTTTTCGATCCACATCCTTTGACAGGTCAACGGTGTGAGAATTATAACAAGCGTCCGTTTGCAACAATGCTTGCGGCAGATTCTGTAACACGTCCGCTTTCGGCTGTATCTATGGCGGATGTTGTTGTGGAAATGCCTGTTGTAAAAGATAGCATAACTCGTTTAATGGGACTTTATGTATGTAGCAAGCCCGAAGAAATTGGTTCTTTGCGCTCTGCACGACACGATTTTATTCCACTTGCGGCGGGTTTTGATACAATTTATGCCCACTGGGGAGGAAGCAGTTTTGCTTTGGAGGATTTAGATAGGGGTGTAGTCGATAATATAGATGCCCTGATAAATCCCGCCGAAGCATTTTACAGAAAATCGGGACTTGTTGCGCCACATAATGGTTTTACATCTTATGAAAGATTATTAAACTCCGCTCAACATTTAGGATATAGATTAGAAACTAATTTCGCAGGTTATCCGCACATAGAGGATAATCCAAGAGAGGGCGAGGGCCCAACAACATTGGCAATAGGATATCCTGGGCAATTTGGTGTAAGTTATATTTATAAACAGGACACAAATTCGTACCTTCGTTGGCGTGGGGGTTCTCCCGAATTGGACAGGGTAACCGCAAAACAAGTAGAAGTAAAAGTTATTATAATTTTAAAAACAAAATCCCGCCAGATAAATGCCGATTATAATGATGTGGATGTGGTGGGTAGTGGGGATGCACTTATTTTCCAAAACGGCTCGGTGCAAAAAGCAAAATGGCAAAAGGCGCAAAATCCTTTGGGGAGTAAATTAATGTTTTTAGACGAAGAGGGCAACGAGGCGTCGTTTGTCGCCGGAAAAATGTGGATTAATTATGTAGATGTTGGAACTTCAGTTATTTGGGGGGAGGAGAGGTTGTAGGTGGAGCTTGCTGTTGGCCTTTTTACGAATTGGGGAAGTTAATAACTTTAAAGTAGGCAGTAGTGTTAAAACTCATAAATACGCCACACGTGTGGCGTATTTATTTAAAATTATAAAATTGTTGCAAATTTTTTGGGAGGCGATAATATTTTGGTAGCTTTAACCATCTCGACCAAAACAACGGGTTGACATAATTTTAATAAAATGATATGGTATGACAAATAAGTTCTTTAGTATATAAATATTCAGGTTCACTTTGAGGCGAGAGATCTGGGCGTTAACGATAGTGTTTATATCTCTCGCCTCATACGAGGACGGGGCCGAAGCTGAGGCGGCACTACTTCAGTATTCAGTAACAAAAGGAGGTACACGATGGGTAATTCCATTGTTCACCCCGAACCCAAAAAGGTCATTGCGCGCGCCAGTGAGTGCTTGGACGACTTATGGACGGAGGTTTGTCTTACGAAGATCTCCAAATCGTAATAGATGATCCTTTGTTCCGGGATCAGCTTATATCTTTCTGGAGACTTAAGGGCGGAGGAGTGGCCGGAGCATTTCATAACAGGTATTCTTACGCGAGAGACATCCTGGGCGATGACTTCATCAGCCCGCAGCAGGTCGCAGAGGCGCGAGGCGTCAACTACACCGAGGCCCAGCTTGCAAGCTTTGCCTCAACGCTTCCGAGTAAGGAAGTCCTGCAGTGGGCACGCGACAACGGCTTTGCCGTGGTTGCAGGTCCGCCAAGCGAGATGAACCTTCTGGGCATACACGAACTCAACACGGGCCTGTTCTACTCCAAGGACTACCCGTGGTTCAGGGGCAAGAGCCAGAAGTTCGCTCGCAACGACAAGGTTGGCACGGCGTGGCTCATCGTACGCAAGGGCCCTGTTCCCAACTCCACTTATAAGATGTGGAATGAGCAACAGGCCCTCCTAAGAGATGTCGAGTACACACCGAATGTCGCTGAGGCAACGTGGTTTTTCACGACCTACGCCGCGGTGAGAGGCACCCGCCTCGTTCCCAACGTGTACGTGAGGACCTCGTCCGCGGACTCGGACGGCGACCGCGTCGGCGTCGGCTACTTCGACGGGCGGGGTCTCTTCGTCAACGACTGCCGGGACGTCTACCGCTACGGCAGCTTCGGGGTTGCCTCGGCCAGGAAGTGAACCCTGCCTCCTTGAGGACTTGTTCCTCTTGCCTGCCCGCCAAAGCCTTGGCGTAGGCGGGAGGCCTTTTTAATTTAAACTTGCAAGGGAACCGATTAACAAGGCCTGTACTCGCCATGGAGAATTATAAACATAGATTTTGTTTGCTCAAGTATATTTAAACACCGCGCGCAAGATGGTAAAATGAACTTAACGCAAAGGTCTCAATATTATTAATTTTAATACTAAATAATTTATGAAAGATTCAAAAGCATTATTATGGGCTATTGTTGTTGCTGTTGCTCTTATTGCTCTTTGGGTAGTCTTTAGAGCTCCAGTTGGTGAACCAGAGTTGGAAACTCCGTCTGAGAGCACGGTGATGTTAAACGAGCAAAATGAATCCGGTCAGTCGGGCCAGGCAACTTTGGAGGAGGAGGAGGGTGGCACAATGGTTGTAATTACGGCCGAAGCGTCATACATAGAACCACAACTTGCGCACATACATTCGGGCACTTGCGAAGATTTAGGGGGCGTTGTGTATCCTCTTAGTTTGGTTGTGGGTGGATACTCCGAAACATTTGTCGCTGTATCTTTACAAGAACTGCTTGATGGTGAATTTGCAATAAACTTGCACGACCCACAAGACCCAAGTATTTATACATCTTGCGGTGATATACAGTAACGGTAAAAAAATACTTTTACTATAAACCTAAATAGCACCAGCCCGCGTGGTCAAACTGCGTATTTGGTCTTGAAATAGAGTAATTTTTATGTTACTCTATTTTTAGTTTTTAAAAGGAGGTGTGGATGCCAAAATTATATAAAGTTATCAAAAACGGACAAGTTGTTCATACTAAAACTCCTGGCAGATATGCCGGCTGGAGACCGGGAAAAATATTTGGTCGCTTGGATTGCAAAAGTGGAATGCGAATGAAAAAACAGAACAGAGTTTTCTTTGCTAACTGGAAAGATGCGGTTAGTGCAGGTTATCGTCCCTGCAAAAATTGCAAACCGACCCCAAAAGATACATATTAAAAACCCTCGCCTTGCTGAGGGTTTTATTTTTTTAATTTACTTCATACTGTATACTAAATATAAACTCGCTTCGCTCGTAATCCACAAATTGCAACGAATAGAAACCAAACCAATTGTAACGAATGCTTTTTACTAATTAGTTGCCATTCGTTATCCAATTAGTTACCATTAGTGGATTTTTTGTGAGACGAAGTCGAACAAAAATATGTTAATTATTCTTCACGGCGAGGACACATTCCGCAGCCGGCAAAAACTAAACGAACTGCAAAAAAGTTATTTAGAAAAAAATAAAGATAATTTTAATTTAGAAAAGTTCGATGCCACGGAGATGGATTTTCGCGAATTAAAAAGTGTTTTGAATGCCCAATCTCTTTTCGTGCAAAAAAGATTTATTGTTGTTGAAAATATTTTAGAAAATAAAACTTTGCTGAAAAACCTACAACCCACAACCTACAACCTACAACCTAACAACAATATTATTATTTTTTACGAAAGAGCAGATGCAACCAAAGATAAAGATTATAAAAAAATTTTAAAACAGGCGGATAAAACCCAAGAGTTTAAAAAATTAACGGCAAACGAGGCCACAAATTATTTTTCTAAGTTATTTGAGAGAGTTGACCGGGCTAGTATCCAAAAGGTTTTAAATTTATGCCAGCAGGATTTTCGCCAAGGCGTAAATTCAGACACAATGTGGCAGGTCTATAACGAGCTTGGAAAGTTGTATAGTTATAAAAACCATAAAGCTATAAAGCAAGAGGACATAGAAATTTTAAATATCGGACAACAAGAAGCGCAGATTTTTCCTACAATAGACGCAATATTTAGCGGGAATGCCAACAGCGCTTTTTATAATATGCTTTTGCATTTTAAGGCCGGCGAACACCCACAAATTGTTTTTAATATGATAGAAATGCAATTAAAAAATATTGCATTAGTTAAAGAAGCCGGAGAAAAAGGTAATGTTAACGCAGGGGCTTTGGGGCTACATCCTTATGTTGTAAAAAAGGCATCTGCACTTGCGGACAAGTTTTCTTGGGATAAAATAAAAAATCTTTACGAGCGTGTGGAAAATTTAGATGTTAAAAATAAAACAGGGCAGATATCGACAGAGCTTGCGACAGAGCTTTTGGCAGCAGCAATAGTAAAATAGTATACAGTATAGAGTATTTAGTATTTAGGATAGGAATTAAGAAGGTAAAACAAAAAACGGCTGACGCCGTTTTTTAGTTTGTGTTTAGGATTTTTCTTCTGTTGTTTTTTCTTTCCTTTTCTCCTTTGTTTCTAAGGGTTTGGGGTTAACTGTTCTTGCAATTAGGGACTTCTTTCGTGCCGCCGTATTTTTGTGTAAAATATTGTTTTTTGCTGCCCTGTCTACCGCCCTACTGAATGAGGGTAAAAGTTTTTTTGCTTCTTCGGTTTTATCTTCTTTTACTAAATCTGAAATTTGCCGGGTTAATTTTTTAATCCGGTTTTTATATTGTTTATTACGCGCCTGACGCGTTAAACTTTTTCGTAGAGATTTTTTTGCTGAAATACTATTTGGCATGTTTTGTTCGGCTTCGCCTCACAAACAATAATCAAGATACAAGATACAATAACCAAACAATTTTCAATCACCAAATTATAATAATCAAACCTGTTTGATAATTGATTTTATTGATTATTGATGTTTGTTTGGTGTTTGTTTCTTGGTTATTGGTGTTTGCGAACAGGGCGAGCTTATTGTTTTATATCATCTATATTCTTTTTACGCAAGTCCTCAGTTGTCAAAGCATTTTCTAATTTATATGAACCTATTTCAGTGCGTTTAAGACCGCTTGCATAAGCGCCCACCTTTAATTCCCGCCCGATATCACGTGCAATTGCGCGGATATATGTTCCAGAACTTACTTTAGTTTCAATTTTCAGATTCGGATAGTTATACTCAAGAAGTTTTATCCAATAAACCTCAATTTTTTTTGGACTTAATTCCACCTTCTTTCCTGCTCGTGCTAATTCGTATGCTTTTTTACCTTTAATTTTCTTTGCAGAAAAATCCGGAGGCATCTGCATTTGCTCCCCTTCAAATTTTTTCAGAGCCTCTTCTATTTGTTTTTCATTTGGAAC
>Ga0326597_10002255_pt1 | contig 29055 bp, 19 predicted proteins | sample RVTome_12_FD_203789 | JGI IMG/M metagenome (GOLD analysis project Ga0326597, IMG submission 203789) | Soil microbial communities from uranium-contaminated site in the Upper Colorado River Basin, Wyoming, United States - RVT100D185 | ecosystem: Environmental > Terrestrial > Soil > Contaminated >... | reverse complement strand
GACACCATTAGTTGCGACGACGGAGACAGTTGCACGATTGACGTGTGCGACGCGATCACCGGCTGCGCCAGCACGCCTATCGATTGTGACGACGGATCAGCATGTACCACCGATACTTGCACGGACGGTAGTTGCTCAAACGACACCATCAGTTGCGACGACGGCGACGGTTGTACGGTTGATAGCTGCGACACGACACTCGGATGTATCAACGACCCGATCGTTTGCCCGGTAGGTGAAACGTGCGTGGGCGGTGTCTGCCAAATCCAAACCTGCAATAACAACGGCTCGTGTGAGACCGGTGAAGACTGCATCAACTGCACCGGCGACTGTTTCAGCTCTGGTGGAGGAGGCTGTGGCGATGGTGTCTGCGGCGGCGTGGATGCCGACGAGGATTGCTTCAGTTGCTCACTGGATTGCCGATGCACGGGCGGGTCAAGCTGTCGTCGGTCATGCTGTGGCGACGGAATTTGTCAAAGCGAAAACGTAAACAATTGCCCCGTGGATTGCGATCCCGGCTTCACGCTACCCGCCCCCTCCTGCTGTGGCGATGGTCTGTGCGAAGGCGGCGAAGATAGTTGCAACTGCGATGTGGATTGCGGAGCACCGGTGGCAGAAATTTGCAATAACGGCATCGACGACGATTGTGACGGCTTCGCCGACGGCACCGACAGCGACTGTCCCTGTGACCCCAAGGGCGCCGCCTGCTCGACGGGCATGACTTGCTGTTCGGGGGCGTGCAAACGAAATGGCACTTGCCGCTGACGGGAAGATCGAACTCGGTACGACGATTGTCGCGTCATACGGAATCGCCCCATGGCAGCGCCTGGAACGATCATGAGTTGGATCAATTGGCCCAACCGAGTCACCATAGCCCGCATCACGCTGGTGGCGCCGTTTGCGATCTGCCTGCTCAACCTTAACGCCCCAGGATGGACGGGTTGGCGGCACTTAGCGCTGGGCATCTTTGTGTTCATGGCCATCAGTGATGCGCTCGACGGTTTCCTGGCACGAGTCCTTCACCAGGAGACGCCCCTCGGTAGATTCCTCGATCCGGTCGGCGACAAGCTGCTGATCACTTGCTCCGTCGTGCTCCTCGCGATGGATGCTTCCTCCGTCCCCAGGTTTCTCTTGCCCAGTTGGGTGGCGGTGATCGCCATCGGGAAGGACGTGCTGACCGTCGTCGGTTTCGGAATCGTCTACGCCCTAACCGGTCAGTTTTTCATCCAACCGAGAATCTGGGGGAAAAGCTGCACGGCCATGCAACTTGTGATGATTGGATTCTGCCTTCTGGCACCCGATTTGCCGGATGCTGCACGGCGAGCCTGGCCTCCGTTGTGCTGGGCCGCGACCGGACTGGCGGTGGTCGCCCTAATCGACTACATTGGCGCCGGCAATCGGTTTGTCGCCAACCTTAACGCCCATGCACAGGATTGAACGACCCATGAGTGGACCTCCGTTTTCGCCGATCGAAATGGCCTTTGAAGACCTGCGTGAAGGTCGCATCATCATTTTGGTTGACGACGAGAATCGCGAAAATGAGGGCGATTTCGTCATAGCCGCCCAATACGTCACGCCCCAGGCCGTTAACTTTATGCTCACCGTGGGGCGCGGTGTGCTCTGTTTGCCCATGACGCAGCGACGATGCGAAGAGCTCAATCTTCCGCAGCAGACCTCCGAGAATGCGGCGCGGTTCAGTACTGCCTTCACCATTTCGATCGACGCGCACAGCCGCTTCGGCATCACCACAGGTGTCTCGGCCTCCGACCGGGCGAAGACCATCGAGGTCACCTGCGCCCCCGATACGCGCCCAACCGACCTGGTAAGACCGGGCCACATCAATCCGTTGATGGCCCGTGAGGGTGGCGTGCTGGTGCGCGCCGGGCAGACGGAGGGCTCGGTTGATTTATGTCGCTTAGCCGGCATTCGACCTATGGCGGCGATCATCGAGATCATGAACTCAGACGGAACCATGGCACGAGTTCCGGACTTGACCAAACTCTCTAAAGAACACGACATTCGCATGTACACGGTCGCGGACATCATTGAATATCGAATGCAACGAGAGCAGTTCGTCGAGCGCGGCGTGACCACCAAACTTCCGACAGAACACGGCGAATTCACGCTGATCGCTTACCATTCACCCGTTGATCCCGAACCCCACTTGGCGCTTTGCTGCGGCGGCGTGGGCACCCTGGATGAGGATGGGAAACCGATTCACCATGACGACGCGGTCTTGGTTCGCGTGGAGTCGGAGTGCATGACCGGCCACGTGTTTCATTCGCGTCGCTGCGATTGCGGCGAGCAGCTTAACACGGCCTTGCGCAAAATTCAGGAGGCCGGCAAGGGTGCGCTGATCTACTTGCGGCAGGAGGGTCGGGGCATCGGCCTGCACAACAAGCTCCAAGCCTACAAGTTGCAAGACGAAGGGTACGACACCGTCGAAGCCAACGAGAAATTGGGATTGCCCGTGGATCGGCGAGACTACGGCGTAGGGGCACACATCTTGCGTGACCTGGGTCTGTCACGACTGCGCATCTTGACCAACAACCCCAAGAAGGTAAACCGCCTGGCTGTTTACGGAATTCATATCGATGAGCAAATTCCCTTCGAGATGCAACCCAACGAGCACAATCTCCCCTACCTGAAAACCAAAAAAACCAAAATGGGTCACCAACTACGTGACGTATAGCCCATCGAAACCCCACCCCCTAAAAGGGAGAGGGGTGTGCCGACGACCGATCCTCTCCCACTGCGTGAACCACCATCAAATCCCTCCCCTTGCGTAAGCAACAAACCCCCGCGTAGGCGAACAACAAACCCCCGCATAGGCGAACAACAAACCCCCGCGTAGGCGAACAACAAACCCCCGCGTGGGCGAGCAACAAACCCCCGCGTTGGCGAACAACAAACCCCCGAGTGGGCGAACAACAAACCCCCGCGTTGGCGAACAACAAACCCCCGAGTGGGCGAACAACAAACCCCTCCCCCTCCTAGGGGGAGGTTGGGTGGGGGTCAAAGCATCTCTTTTCGCTACGCGCCTACTTTGTGGCACCTGCATTTTCCCTGCCCGACTCCGCCCGATGTCCGATGGTTCTCCTCATTCCGGGCATACGCCGGAGACATTATCTTTCGAATTGTAGCCGCAATTTATTCGATGGAATGCGGCCTGATACGGCTTCATAGACCTGCCACGCCGATGAAACCCCTAGAATGGTTCCCGGACCGATTCCGTCTGAGCGCCCCACTCCATACGCCCTTAACAACTCGGACAACACGATTCCGGGCTTTTTCTCGACCGAGCCAATCGGCGCCACTGCCCTTGATACACACGCGATACGTACCGTGGCGTGGACGGTTGACCGTGTGACTTGATAAGATGCGAGCTTGGTAAGGCATCCGCCGGACGTAGGCGGTGTTTGAGAATATATGGAGTAATAGGGCGATGAAATTCACCCCAGCTAGAATGTGCCGTCGATCACTCGTGCTGTCGGCGGGTCTGTGTTTGTTTCCCGTAATGGCCCTGGCGGGTGAGCCCGGCGAAGGTCTATCCTCAACCCCACAATCCATCGATTGGACTGTCACATCAGGAACCGTGCCTTTCGACATAACGTTCGACAAGCCAGCCTTTTTGGCCAGAGTGAACGGAACGGGTCCGTACCTATTCCTGCTGGATACGAGTATCTCCGGTGCGACGCTGGACGACAACATCGTGCGGCGGGCAAGTGTTAAGAGCCGCGAAGCGGGTTCATCCGAAATAGGCCACATCGGCGAACTTAATATCGGCGGCGTCAATTTGAAGGGCCTGGATGTGGCCGTATACGATTGGGACTTAGCGGAACACGGGTACCGCCGCTTCGATGGCACTTTGGGGCTCTCGGTGTTTAAGCACTGCTTGCTCTCATTGGACTACCCGAATCTGAAGATCTCACTAACCCAGGGGCACCTTGCACCGGCCGACGGCTTGCAGATTCTTGACTATAAAGAGGTAGATGGATTGGCCGCAATTCCTCTCGGTTTCGGTGAAACTCAGGTGAACATGTTGATCGATACGGGTTCTGTCGAAGCGATTATGCTCAACGAATCCCTGCGTGATAAAATCGCGCTGGCCGATCCGGCTGATAGCTCCGTCGATTCGGAACCCGTTCCCGCTCGCGGCAATATTCGACTAGGTGGGTTTGGGTTTGTTGAACCGCCTACGCGGTTTCATGACCAACAATCGGCGATCGGGCAACTTGCCTTGTACCACTTTGACATCACGTTGGACCAGAAAAACCGGCGGGTTCGGTTCTTGAGAAAGCAAGACACCTATATCACTTTTGGTGGACATTCCAAGTTTGGACTGATCGTGGAGCGCAGGGGAAAGACGCTCCAGATCAAACATATCGTGCCCGGGACGCCGGCATGCCGGCGGGGTTTGCACATCGGCGACATTCTGGAGGGCATAAACCGGCAGTATAGCGCGGACTATGACGAACAAGCGCTCCAGCGGGCCTTTGATGAATCCGACCGGCTTCTAATTCATGTGGCGCGCGACGGACACCACCTCATATTCAAACTCGACGCGGAATAAAGAGTTCGTCAAAACTTGGGTCTATACGGATACTACACTTCAGCCATCTTCCTCCTCGTCTTCCTCATCAAACCCATAGTCCAGCTTGTGCGGCGGTGGGTCGCCGCCCTTGCCCTTTAGATAATGATTGAACCAGCGCATCATGCGCAAGTTGTAATCATAGCGTGCCCCGGCCTTACGGTTGCCGTGCCCTTCGCCGGGATACCAGACGAGTCGCACCGGCGTTTGTCCGATCGTTTTTAGATTCCGATACAATTCCATGGATTGACTGGGGTGGACGCGGGTGTCGTCCTTGCCGTGCAAAATGAGTAGCGGCGTTTTCGCCTTCTGTACATACCGAATCGGGCTGCGGTTGAGGAATAGCTCCCAATCATCCCAAAGATGCTTCCGCCAGTGGACCAGCGTCATTTCGTTGGGAATGTCCGTCGTGCCCACCTTGGCGATTAAGTCGCTCAGTCCCACGAACATCACGCCGGCGGCGAAACGCTCCGAGTAATACGTCGAACACCACGCCGTCGCGTAACCACCGTACGAGCCGCCCGTCACGCCGACACGATCACGATCGACCAAGCCCATGCTGACCAGATGATCGACGCCGTCGACCAGATCATCGAATTCCTTACCGGCCGGGTCGCCATGGTCCAATTTGGAAAACTCCACGCCGCGACCCGTGCTGGCGCGATAGTTCGGATAGAAGACCGCGTAACCCTCGGCGGCCGCGACCTGGCCGGGACCGGAGTAACTCGTCATCCAGCCGTTGCTGTGGTGCGCTTCGGGACCGCCATGCACCGCGACGATCAACGGATAGCGCTGACCCGGCTGCTCGTCGAGCGGATGAATGAGAATACCCTCGATGTCCAGGCCGTCCCGCGCCTGGTAGGTGATGGGCTCCTGGCCGGCGAAGCGCATATCCTTCATCCACGGATTGCTATCTGTCAGGCGTCGCGGGCCGCTGTCACCGTGGCGCATCACGAATAGTTCCGTTGCATGCGTCGGACTGCTGCCGATCATCACACCCGTGTGGCCATCCTTAGAAAGTCTCAAACCTCTAAAGACGTGCTTGCCCGCCGGGATGTGCGTCTTGCGTGCCGATCCGTCAAAGCGTATTTCGCCGAGCGTGGTCCAAACACCCTCGTCGCCGACGAACATGACGGTTTCATCATCTTGCCAGGCGACGCCGGTAACGTGACCCTTGTAATTGGGAAGAATATCCTGCAACGGACCATCGGAGGCCGGGGCGACCATCAAACGGCCGGGCGACGGATCGTTGAGATCGCCGGCCAAAACCATGGCCAGGTGTTTGCCGTCGGGGCTCCATGCCACCTGACCGAGTTTGCCGGGGTTCTCGATGCGGGCGACGATTTCTCCGCTCTTGATGTCAACCACGCGCACTTTTCGCTTCATGTAGTGGTCGTCGATAAGCGGCGTGGGCGCCAACGCAACCGCCAGTTTGTCGGTCGTCGGCGACCAGTGCAACTCGGACGCGTTCCCGTCGAGCTCCAACAACTTGGGCTCGTCATCGCTATTCAACGTGCCGATCCACACGCGTGTGAAGCGCAGTTCCTCTTCGAAAATCTCCGCATTGAAGCCCTTCTTGCCGAGCTTTTCTTTATCTTTCGGTTTTTCATCCTTGGAGAGAAAGGCAACGCGGCTGCCATCGCCGTTGAAACTGTAAGCTCCGACGCCCGTATCATGGCTCAATACACGCGTCGCTTCGCCTCCGCGCAACGGAATGACATACAGTGCCTGATGCTCGTCATTGCCGCGCTTGGCCAGGAATGCAATGCCCTCGCCGTCGGGCGTCCAGGTAATCGAGCCAACGTTGACCTCGCCCGTAATGAACGGACGCGAGGTTCCATCCGAGTCGATCATGTGCAATTCGATCCACGGCGATCCGTTTTCGTCTTCGTAGGGTTGGCGCGGGACGGCCAGCAGATAGGCGATGTGCTTGCCGTCGGGGGAAATCTCCGCGGATACCACGCCGCGAACCTTGGCCACATGACTCGGCGTGAACACATCGGTCGCTCGGACTTGCGTCAAACCGACCGCCCCGAGCGCCACGCTCCATAGAAGAACGACGCGCCCGCGCAATCCCCCGGTAAGATCCGCCCGCCGGTTCCCGTGCCTGTTCATTGCTTTCATTCCTTTTCTCCACGTTGGATGTGGGAAGATGGTTATTTCAGAACTTATCGAGTGAGAAAGGGTGTCTTTATTGGCGATGCCCCAGCCCCGCAACTCAACAAGCCATAAGAATGCCTTTTGATCCCGGCTTCGTCAACTCGAACGGGCGGCGCAACGGCGAACGGAGTTCGTGACAGCGTCGGCGGGTGCAGTTTCAGCGCACCGGGCACAAACCGAATGACATGCCGGCACACAGGATTCCGCAGGCTCGCGCCAGCGGCTCTGACTCGATGCCCCCATTCCGCCGAGAATGACGCACATCCCGGCACACGACGACTTTTTACATAGAGATCGGGTTGATCACCAATCCGGTGGCCAGTTTGGGGTAAAAAAAGGTGCTCTTCTGCGGCATCAGGCCGCCGGCCTGGCTGACGGCGCGCATGTGTGCCATTGATGTGGCGTTGGTAAGCAGGGCTACGCCGGATTCATCCCGGGCGATGCATTGGGCGGCGGCAACGGATTTGGCATATCGCACTGTAGGCACGCGCCCCATCTTTTTCGCCAACAATTCCTCGATCAGGTAACGATGAAGATAGGCATAATCAAGCTGCCGCCAGGCGTCGCACTCGTCCGGTGCCAGTTCGGAAAGGACGCCGCGATTCGTGAATCGAAGTGCCACCTCGTCGCCCGTTCGACCATCATGCAACACGAGATCCGCCGCCTTCACATCGACACGCTCGGTCCCGTCCGACCAAGCCCCGAGAACGGCTTGCATGTCAACATCGGCCAGCGCCCGGTTGTAGGGGAGAATCAAGCATCCCGGATCGTCCATGTTGGCCAGCACAAACATAATGTAATGGGCCGGATGATCGTCGGGGAGTGATCCGCCCGCCGCACAGGCCAGGAACTCGCGATACATCAACGCGGTTCCATACCGATGATGCCCGTCGGCGATGTAGACCGGCCGTTCGCTCATCGCGGAGGCGACGCGATCGATGGTGCCGCCATCGGTCATAATCCACATGCGGTTCTCGACTCCGCCCAGAGTGGCCGTGGCCGGCGGTGCCGAGTTCCCCGCCAGCATCGATCCGATCTCGTCTTCCGGATCGGCGTATAGCCCGAAGATGGGCGAAAGCTGACACTCCGTGGCTTTCATCAATGCCAGTCGGTCCTCCTTCGGACCGCCGAAAGTTTTCTCGTGCGGCAGGATGGAGCCCTCGGAAAACGGTTGCAGGCGTAAACGGGCGATGAACATGCGACGGGTGTAGGTCTGGCCGGCGAGCTCGAACTCTTGGTGATAGATATACAGGGCCGGCGATTTTTCTCGAACCATTACGCCGCTGGTCAGCCATCCGTGCAAGCGAACGGCGGCTTGGTGGTACACCTCAACCGGCCCCGCGGACTTCGGCGGGATGTGCGGCAGGTCCACGGCCACGACGTTGTTCTCGCTCCTATCGAGCAGCGCGTCTTTGTCGCCCTGACCGAGCACGTCATAGGGCGGCGCGAGCACGGTCGACAAATCGCCACCGAGTCGATCGGCGTCATAGCGTATCGCGCGAAACGGTGTCAACTCGGGCATTGCTCTACTCCGTGGGCCAGGTGGGAATGCGGCCCGGCGTCCATGGCGCGCCGGCGGACTCAAGTTTGGCTTCGACGCCGGCCAGGTCTTGCTCGATGAACATTCGTAGTGCCGCTAGTACGTCAACAAACTCCGCGCCGGCCTGGTCATAGGCCTCACGTTGCGTTTGCGTCGGCGCGGACGTGACGTACCAACTCATGGCCACTCCGACTCGCCGACTGATCGACGGCGGAACGGGCTCTTGATGTTTGGAAAGCGTGCGATCGCCACTGAGCTGGGTGGTGAGTTCGGTGAGCCGTGTTCGGAGTGCGTCGATTTCTGCAAGCAGGCTGGGGTCGGCTGCCGGTGTGTCGACAAACGCCTTTCGAATGTGCTTGATCCGATTGGCCGTTTCGCCCGCGACCCGCGAAGCACCGCTTATGGCTCGGTGCAGCCTGGCCGCTTTACGATTAAAGGCCATGACTTCGTTGCGATCGGCGGCCGCGAAGGTCGCCAGCTCGAGCGGAATGACCTCGAACGTTTGCGGTTCGGAAAGATCGGTAAGCTGACCGTCAACTTCTTTCGTAAGCGTTACGCTATACGTTCCGGGCAGTGCAAGCGGACCGGCGGGTGGCGTCACCCAGGGTGGAAGATTCTTGGGTTTGGTGAGTCGCGTAGGTGACAACGAGGGATCGCGCAGATCCCACGCGACGCGGTGGATTCCTTTGTTGCGCGAACCGGAAACGCGGCGGACGACGTTGCCGTCTTCATCACGAACGATCAACATCACGTCCGGGGTCATCTCGTTGTCCTCGGCGCGGAGTTCTTCGATCGTGGGATAGTCCACGGCCTTTTTGGATTTCTTCGCCTTTTGTTCCGCCTTTTGGCGACGCTCTTTGCGTGTCTCGATTTTGTCCTTCAGGAAATAGGTGAAGACGGCTCCGAAGGGCGGGTTTGGCGCGGCGTAATACGATGCCCCTTGCGATCCCTTGCCCGATCCGCCGCCCAGGCGACCTCGTTGGATGTAGCGCAGCGCTGGTTTCACGGGGAACAGAACGACGTCGGCGTCCAGCAATTCGTTGCTGACCTGACGCAGCGGCGTGTAGTCGTCGAGCACGTAGAAGCCGCGCCCGAACGTGCCGAGCACCAAGTCGTTCTCGCGGCGCTGGATCTCCAGATCGCGCACCGCAATGGTGGGCATTCCGCCCTTGAGCTTGAACCATTGCTCTCCTCCGTCCACGGTGAAATGTACGCCGAATTCGGTTCCGGCGAAGAGGAGATCTTCTTTGACGTGATCTTGTCGAACGCTGATTACGGTATCACGTTCGGGCAAATCACCGGCGATCGAAGTCCAGGTCCGGCCACGATCGGTGCTTTTGAGGAGATAGGGCTTGAAGTCGCCGTTCTTGTGGTTGTCGAAGGAGGCAAAGACCGTGTCGGCATCGGAAACGGATGCCATTAGGCAGCTCACGTAGGTCATGTCCGGAACACCGGGGAACAGCTCGATCTTCCGCCAGGTCTGACCGCCGTCTTCGGTGACGTGGATGAGGCCGTCGTCGGTGCCGACGTACAGTAGCCCCTCGACCAACGGTGATTCATCCAGCGACACGGCGTTGCCGAAGATCGACGTCGATCGGTTCTTGGAAACGGCATCGACGCTTTGGATGATGCCCATGACCTTCAGCGCATTGCGATCCAGCCCGCGCGTCAGGTATTCGCTGATGATCGTCCAACTGTTGCCGCGATCGTCAGATCGAAACAGCTTGTTGGCGGCCACGTAAAGCCGAGTGTGTGAATGGGGGCTGATGATCAACGGCGTATCCCAGTTCCAGACGTAGGGCTTCTCGCCCGGCGCCTCGAGCGGCTTGATATCCACCACTTCGCTACTGCGGCGGTCATGACGAACCAACCCGCCGTATTGCCATAAGCTATAGATGATGTTGGGGTCTGTGGGATCGACCTGCGTTTCGTAACCGTCGCCGCCGACGGTGATGAACCAATCTTCGTTGGTAATCCCGGCCGGGTTTCGCGTTCGAGAGGGGCCGCCTTGAGAGTTATTGTCCTGGGTGCCGCCGAAGACGTTGTAGAACGGTGTCGCGTTATCGACACTCACACGGTAGAACTGCGTAACCGGTAGGTTGTCCTTGTAATCCCAGTTATTCCCACGGTCAAAACTCTCATAGATTCCGCCGTCGCACCCGACGAGCAAATAGTCCGTGTCGGCAGGGTCGATCCATAGGGCGTGGTCGTCCACATGGCGGTAGCGGCGCGGTGTACGCGCGAAGGTCTTGCCGCCGTCTTCGGTCACGTGCATGAAGGTATCGAGCGTGTACACGCGGTCCTTGTCCACCGGATCGCATACGATTTCGTTATAGTATTGAGGACTGGAGGCCATGTACTTGTTACGCCGGTCCCAGGTTTCGCCGCGATTTGTCGATCGGAAGACCCCCCCCTTGTCGTCGGCGGCCTCGATAATGGCGTAGATCGTATCGGGGTCGGCCGGCGAAACACACATGCCGATTCGCCCCTTGTCTACTTTGGGAATACCGCTCTTGAGCTCGCGCCAGGTCGCACCGGCGTCGGTGGACTTGTGCATGGCGGACTCCGGACCGCCGTTGATCAACGTCCAAACCCGGCGGCGACGCTGATAGGAGGAAGCGTAGAGCACGTCGGGGTCTCTGGGGTCCATGTGGATTTCATTGACGCCGGTGTCGTCGCTGATGTGCAAGATGCGGTTCCATGTCGTGCCACCATTTGTCGTTTTGTAGAGTCCTCGGTCGCCGCCGGATCGCCACAGCGGACCTTGGGCGGCCACGTAGACTATGTTGGAGTCGCGCGGATCGACCACGATCATGCCGATGTGCTCAGACTGATTGAGACCCATATTCTGCCAACTCTTGCCGCCGTCGCGCGAGCGGTAGACACCGTCGCCGAAGGATACGCTTCGTTGGCTGTTGTTCTCACCGGTGCCGACCCAAACGACAAAGGGATTGTTGGGGTCCAGGGTGACGCAGCCGATTGAATACGATCCTTCCTTGTCGAAGATCGGCTGCCACGAGGTGCCGGCGTTTTCGGTTTTCCACACCCCACCGGAGCATACGGCCGCGTAGTAGTGAGCGCGGTTGTGGGGATCGACGGCGAAGTCGCAAATACGCCCTGACATCAGCGCCGGACCGATGGAGCGCAGCTTCAAACCGGCGAACGTCCCGGCAGACATACCCTTGGCATCGTCGTCGTTTTCTTCGGCGTAGATGTTGGGCGACACCAGCGATGCGAGGATGCAAGTTAGGATCATCGTGTCCGTGCGCTTCGGCCTGTTTCTCATGGCGGTTCCTTTCGTGACGCTTCCCTTATTACCCCCCCCGTTCCGTTTCGAGGTCCAAGGCCTAAAGCCTACCGGGAACACGCGAATAGGAAAAGTCTGCGATCTAAGGTGGCGGCGATTCGGCCTTAGAATCTGTCGAATTGTGTGTGCCGGGTGGCGTGGCTCACGCTCGGGTGACCAAGGTTGATAACGATTAACTCGCGGGTTTCCGACTGATTGCCGCTCGCTTCACTACCCCGAGCAATCTGAAATCGATGCACGGCAATGAACTTGGTCTATCCTTGATGAAGTACGGGTTGTGGTTGGTGATCAGTGCCTCAAATGAAATGGAGGGCGGTGCCCACCCAACGTTCTGAAACACAGAATGGTAAACCGTGCCCACGCAACGTTTTGAAACACGAAATGGTGGGCCGTGCCCACGCAATGTTCTGAAACACAAAATGGTGAACCGTGCCCACGCAACGTTTTGAAACACAAAATGGTGGGCCGTGTCCACCCTACTTTGGCGATTCGTGCCGATTGACGATGAGCGAAATCGGCGTATCCACATTAGTGGTAACCTCGTTGATGATGAAACTCTTCCCTTCGGCGGACACAGCAATCGATGTAACGCGTTGGGCGTTCAAGTGTTGCGAGGGGGTTTCGAGCGCTTGGCCACCTGCTCGGACAGCTTCTTGACCTACCCTGCCGGCCCAGCGTTCCCTCGAACAAAAACGACAATCCGAGCTTTCAGATCGCGCACTTCCCCTTCCCACGCCCCCGATCCGTCATTCCCTCGGAGGCGGGAACGAGGGCGGTCGATCGCGTCCGCGTCGTGGCATCCTCGGTTTCCGTTTCTTCATGAGGGATTACGGGTGCCGTGGCATCGACGTTATCCGATTCTTCGTGAGCGATTACGGCTAACGCGGCATCGTCGACCACGGGTGCTTCGCGCAGGCTAGAGCCAACGGCGCGGGAAGAATTGGTATCGCTGCCGGTTTCCAATCCGTAGACCGCGGCGATATTGGAGTGGTTGAGCGAGGCCTTCGACAAGCGTGGATCAATGCGCGAGCGTGCAGGTGATGACGGGATACTCGTCGGGTCGGCGGGAGCGCAGTAAATCGCTGGGGCAGTTAGTTTGTTCAACCACAAAGCGTTGCGTTCGACGCAGCTCGTCCATGGTATGGCCGTTGAGCATGAGTTCCACGTAGAGCGATCGGTCGGTCGAGCTGAATTGCTCGCGGTCGATGTGGCCGAAGCCCAAGGTGTGGCCGATTTCATGGGCGGTGACGTTGGCGAAGATGTGGACCCACTCGTCGAATGTGCCCGTGCCGCCCTGCCCAAGAATCTCCGCCCCGAAGATGACGGCCGCGTTATCATGCTGCTGGTTGCACGGATCGTATTCACCCTCACCGATGACGGCGTTGGCGTCGGGCGGCAGCGCTTGGGTATAGTGAATCGTGGTACGGACCAGCTCCGAAGTGTCTTTGGCGTGTCGCACTTGCACCTTCGGCCCGGGCGAGTCGCACAGGATGCGCGTAATCTCCAAGCGAACTTGCTCCTTGAACTCGTCGGCGCCATCCGCAAGGGTACCGCCGTCGGTGGTGGGAAAGTCAGAGAGTTCCAACGCGTCGAATCGGTTATTGGGATAAAGCGGCGAGGTGCCACCCGACCAATCGAGCACCACCAGCTCGCCCTCAATCACGGCGGCGGACTCGTCACATTCCGGCACAAACAAGAACAGGCCCGCCGTGTTTGAGCCCAGACCGGTTCCGCAGCCGGTAACGGCCAGCGAGAGTACTGGAAGCAGTCGGATGATTGCCGACCGACCGCGCCTCAGATGGCAGCGTGAAGGGTTCAGCTTCTATTCCCTAAGTTGTTGGCGACCTTGCGCCGTTTTGATCGTTGATTCCGAAAAATCGGAATCTCATTCGTACATTCCGCGCCTATCCAGTAAAGGCACGCCGATCAGCGAAGTCAAGGTACGATAAGATGGGATGTTGAGGTAAACGGCGAAGCGGCGGCGGAATAGGATATTATCGGCCGGAGCGGGAATCCGTAGAAAAAAGGCGGTGAAATCGGCTACCACCAGGACCAAAACTCGACGCGGATGTAGCGGACGAAGCGGCGCGTGACAATGTCAAGGATACGACGCTCGCCGCATTGAATCTTGGCGTGACCGGTCATTTCCGGTTTGAGTTCCCCGGAGGTGTTGTCCAACTCCACGGTAACGAGGATGGTCTTCTGTAGCTCCCATCCTTCGCCGGATTTAGCGGCCGCCGCGATGGAAGCCACCTGCCCGATAAAAGTCTGATTGGGGAACGCCCGCAGCTTGACCACAACCTCCTGCCCGAGGCTCACGTCGGCGATTTCCTTTTCGGGCACGGGTACTTCCGCGATCACCTTGTCCAACTGATGCACGCATGCAATGAGATCGCCCTTCTCGACGAGTTGCCCGACTTTTTCCCGCAGCTTTACCGTTGTGACAACACCCGCACAGGGGCTTGTGATGTTGAGCAAGGCGAGTTGCTTCTCGAGGAAGCGGTTTTGCGCCTGAAGGCGCGCGATCTCGGCCTCCGTCACCTCGATTTGTTCCGGCCTCGAACCCGCCATGAGCAATGAACGCTCACTTTCGGATTCGGCAATCTCTTGCTCGGCCACGCCGATCGCATCGCGCGTTTCAGATAAGTCTTCCGCGACCAAGACGTCCAAATCCCCCTGCGCTTCCCCAAGTTCTTTGGCACGAATGCCTTGGGCCGCCTCGGCGTCTTCCAATTCTTTGCTCGAACCGACACCGCTTTCCACCAGTTGTTTGACTCGATCGAGGTCGCGTACGGCGCTCACCAGTTGCTGTTCGGCCTTTTCTACGGTGGTTTTGGCTTTCGTCAGTCGTTTGGCGTGAACACGCTCGGCCTCGGCGTGGCGCTGCGTGGCGTACTTGAGCCGGGCTTTGACAGTCTCGATCTTACTTTGAGCCAGGTTGCTTTCTTCGCGTGTCGGTCCGGCTTGGAGCATATGTAAGGTGGCTTGTGCGGCGGCGATATGCGCGAGGTTTTTTTCGATTTCCGCTCGATATCCCGTCTCAGATAGCCGAACGATGGGGTCTCCCGCACGAACCCTATCGCCCTCCTGAACCAACACGTCTTCAATGATCCCTTCGACTTCAGGACGAATGTCTGCGTTTTGGGAGGGGGCAAGGGTCAGCGCCGCCGAGACGGTCAATTCCATGGGGGCGAAATAGAGCACGGAAAACAATAGTGCCAAGCTAACAACAACCTTGGCCAAACGTCTGCGGCGCGTGCGTCCTTTCTCGGATGCCAACCAAGTGGCTGGACCGACCAGCGCTCGTTTGATTGTATGGCGAAACATGAGAAACCAAAGCCCCGTCGCAAGACAGAATCCCACCGCTTGGTATCGCGCGATCAGATACCCTCCGAATAGTAGGGCAATGTATCCCAGAAAAGCAAAGGAAAAAACGGTGGCCAACAGCCCGTAGATGATGAGGATGCGTGCCTCGCGCGGTGCAACGCTCTGTTCGTCAGCTTCTTGCGTTAGACCGAGCAGTCGTTTTGTACGGTACGATAAGTATCGGAAGGAGCGCTGATTCAGATTGGGCACCTCCAGGTAATCACTGAGAAGGTAATAGCCGTCGAGTTTGATCAGTGGGTTGAGGTTGAAGAACGTTTTGATACCTGACGTGACCATGACAATGAACGCCAGGTGATTCACGAGCAAATTCGGATCGGTCACGCGCCATGTAATTGTGGCCAATGCCCATAGGAACAACTCGAAGTAGGCGCCGGCGAACGTGACCCATAACCGCTTGGACTTTTCCGGGAAGAGCCAAGCATCGCTCACGTTACAGTACATGGCCGGCTGAAAGAAAATCAGCATAAACCCCAGCTCGCTCACCCTCCCCCCGAAGCGTTTGCAGGCCAAACCGTGCGCAAACTCGTGCAGGGTGATTACCAGCAGAAGAACGCCCCACGCCAATATCAATGTGTCGGTCCGATAGAATCGGACCAGCGTTTGGCTGATTTCGACCCCATGGGTCACCGAAATCACCAGCGCAATGGCCATCAACACAGCAGCCACCACGCCGAAGTAGCCGGAAAAAAACCACCCCACGCTGCCGGTCAAACGGGCAAAGAGTGCGTCCGGGTTGATTGCCTTGAATCGGAGGTACAACAGGCTCCCACGAACGCGGCCACGTCTGGGCTGAGCAATTTCCAGGGCCTCGCCGTTGACTTCAAGCAAACCCAGTACGCGCAGTTTTTCCGCAAACTTGGTTACGGTTCCCGGCGCAAGCGTCGCATTGAACTGTTCCTCACCCCGCGCGCGAATCGTATCCAGCGAAGTGCCGCCATCCATTTGACGAGCCATGAATATCTCCGGCTCGTGAAATTGAAAGAAGCGCTCGTTGTACGGATCTTTGACCACGTAGGCGGTTCGACCCGCTTGAATACGCTCGCTCACGACAAGATCGTCGCGCCATTTTGGATGTTCGGTGACCATGGTAGATATGTTCTTAGAATGAACGACCAGGTCGCCCCCTCATGGGCGACCTGGCCAAGTGCCTTCATTGCCGATCGCGTGACACCAGACATGGAATTGGCTCGGTGTCTCGCCTACCGAAATCGGCACAACGACTCTAGCCGCCTTGGTTGCCCGGCTGACCTTCATAGCCCTTGAGGCCATTTGGCGTACCGTTGTTGCCACCACCGCCCTGGTTTCCCGGCTGTCCTTCGTAACCGAGCAAACCGGGAGCGATGCTCGGCGCGATCCGCTCCTCCAACTCCTCGACCTTCAGTTGCAGTTCTTTCTTCTTGTCCATCACTTGCCTCCTAATAGAAAGGATTTGAAAACCGCCGTTCAGGCCCGTCCCGCCCGGCGTTGCGACCCCATGTTACCTGTGACTTAGTAGTTTAGTCAATACCGTCGTGTGGGAATTTGTGCTTATCGGACGTCCTATTGAAATTTTTTCCCAAAGCGACCGTCGCTGGATTCTAGCACCGGGGATATCGGACCTGCCCGACGCCTTGGAACCTAGTCCCAGGATTGTGTGGCACTGGCGTCTTGCCGGTGTTTTCACGAGATGGAAGCCCGTGCCACACTTGAAATTGGGATAAGCTCCTATACGCCTTTCAACCTACCAAAAATCCAGCGCCGTGGGGCTGCGAGCTGTGAAGTTTCTAACTTCGAGGAAGTCGTTACAATCCCTACCTCGTGTGCACAGCTCGGCTTCAATGTTTCGGATAGGCAGGAATGATCAAGTACAACCACGTACGCTTTCAGAGCTTCGGATACGTTCTTCCCGAGAACGTCGTCACTTCCGTCGAGCTGGAACGCGAATTGTCGCCGGTCTATGAGCGATTTGGCGTTCACGAGGGACGCCTCGAAATGATGACCGGGATTCGAGAGCGCCGCTTTTGGGACGAGGGCACGTTGCCCAGTGACGGTGCGACGCGGGCCGGGCTCTTGGCGATGGAAGCTTCAGGCGTCGCGGCGGATGAGATCGAATGCCTGATACATACGGCCGTCTCTCGCGACTTTCTGGAACCAGCGACGGCCTCAGTGGTGCATGACAATCTCAGACTATCGCCCAAGGCGTTCGTATACGACATTTCCAACGCCTGCTTGGGTTTCTTGAACGGCATCCTCTCGCTGGGCAACATGATTGAGCTGGGGCAGGTGAAACGTGGATTGGTGGTGGCCGGTGAGAGCAGCCGAAACCTCGTGCATACTACCATTAAGCAGCTTCTCAATTCCAAGACGCTCACCCGGCAGGAATTCAAGGCCGCCTTCGCGTCACTGACCATCGGTTCCGGTGCCGTGGGACTGGTGCTCTCGCATGATTCGGTGTCTCCAACGGATCATCGTTTGCTTGGTGGAGCGGTGATGACCGCTACGGAACATAACCACCTCTGCCGAGGCAGCGCCGACACCGGTTTTTCCGACGAGGCCGCCATGAGCATGCAAACCCACGCCGAGGATTTGTTGGTAAACGGTTGTGCGTTGGCGGCGGAAACCTGGGCGGCGTGCAAAAAGACGCTGGGTTGGTCGAACGGCGACGTGGATCGTTGCTTCGGTCACCAGGTCGGTGCGACGCACCGCGATCGGATGTTGGAAGCCCTGGAGTTGGATCCAAGCAAGGACCTTACGACTTTCGATACGTTAGGAAATGTCGGCGCGGTGTCTCTTCCGATGACCATGGCCATGGGTTTGGAACGTGATCCTCCACCAGCGGGCGAGCGCATCGCGATGCTGGGTATCGGCAGCGGGCTAAGCAGCGTAATGCTCGGTGCGCGCTGGTAGCGTCTGCCAGACCTGCGCTCGTGGAACACCCGCCGGTTTAAGAGGAAGTGCCTCCTTGTGACCCCATCCCTATGACTTCTCCTCCCGATCAACCGAAGATCGTTCCTGCACCGCTTTCGTCGCCGGAGCGCGATCAGCGACTCGAAACCCTCGGCGCGCTCTACCCCTTTCAGTCGCACGGGCTGGATATCGGCGATGTGCGCATGCACTACCTCGACGAGGGCGCGGGTGATCCGATTGTCATGCTGCACGGAAACCCGACCTGGTCGTTCTATTACCGTGATTTGGTCCTGGGCCTGAGGGATAAATACCGCGTGATCGTTCCGGACCATGTGGGCTGCGGGATGTCGGACAAGCCGCAACGCTATCCCTACACGCTTTCTACGCATATCGACAACGTGGCGCGTTTGATCGATCACTTGGGGCTCGATGGCGTCACCCTGGCCGTGCATGACTGGGGCGGGGCGATCGGGATGGGTTGGGCGGTTCGGAATCTGACCAAGGTAGCCCGGTTGATCGTCTTTAACACGGCGGCCTTTCTGGGTGGGCGGATACCGTTTCGGATCGGCATCTGTCGCTGGCCACTGCTGGGCGCATTGGCGATACGGGGATTGAACGGCTTCGCGCGACCGGCCACCTGGATGGCGTCTGCGCAGCATCAGCGCATGACGCGCGACGTGCGTCGTGGCTACTTGCTTCCCTATGATTCATGGGCCCACCGAATCGCGGTACATCGCTTCGTGCAAGACATTCCGTCTTCGCCGAAGGTGCCCAGTTACGGCGTTGTGGAACACCTACAATTGGCGCTCGCTGGATTGCGTGATCGGCCGATGATCATTCTCTGGGGCATGCGTGATTTTTGCTTTACGCCCCTCTTTCTCGACGAATGGATGCGACGATTTCCCAAAGCGGAAGTACATCGATTCGAGGACGCGGGCCACTACGTGGTTGAAGATGCCCACGAGCGCATCTTGCCGGCGCTCTTGAAGTTCTTGGCGTGAGCGGAACACTTCAGCCAGATTTGGAGACGGATTGCACGATGACCGAAAGAAGCACGGGAAGACAAAGTGCATTGATTCTGCTTCTACCGAGCTGCTTGTGGTTTTGCCGAGTACGGAAGAAAACTTTGGACAGAACCAGCAAGAGAAGCAGCATAGCAACCAAACCCCAACTGGATAGAGCGGGGATGCCGTCGGGCTGACGCTCGACAGAGAACACGTAAGCTGCGCGCAAACTTCCTACGACCGCATTTTTACCATCCAGCCATGAAGTCGTACCGAACCCAAAAGGTTGCACAGCATCGCTTGCGAAAAACTGAAGCTGTTGCTGCCAAGTGGATCCGATACGCATGAATAAATAAGTTGCTCCGGTGTCACAAGACGTGGCGCCAGGGCATGCGCTATCGTCGCCTGGCGCGCCCGCGATCAACAGATTCCCATCGATGGATCCGGCGCGAAAAAAGTCGTTAAATTCCCCTTGCACGGGTGCAAGCTTTTGCTGCCTCCAATCACCGACATTCCGTCTGGAGAATACGTACGCCGCTCCGGAGTTCTGCCCATTAATATCATTACTTAAAGCCCCGATAAATGCCTGCGAATCGCTCAGCGAGACTGGAAATCCAAAAAGATCTATTTCCCCAGGGTCGGCCGCAGTCAACTTAGTCTCTTCGACCCAATGGGTTCCGTCGTACAGAAAGACGTAGGCCGCCCCGGTACCGTTGCCGCCGTCGTCATCACCGATGGCACCCACTACCAGAAGATCACCCTCAATCGCCACGGAACCACCGAGTAGATCTCCCGATTCCGCGTCAGAGGCAATGAGCGCGGCCTCTTCAACCCACGCCCCGCTATTACGGCGAAAAACATAGGCTGCGCCCGCTTCATTAAACCCAGCGCGAGAATCCGACCGAGCGCCAACCAAGATGCGGTCACCGTCCACAGAAACCGACCAGCCGAAAGAGTCTCCATTGGTCGATCCGGACGAAACGAGTATGGCCTCCTCGATCCACGCGTTGCCGTTGCGGCGGAAGACGTAGGCAGCACCGGGAGCAACACCTACCGGATCAATGTGCGGGGCGCCAACGACGATGACGTCGCCGTCGATGGCAACGGCAAAGCCGAAACGATCATAAGATACTCCATCCGAAGCTGTGAGCCGGGTCTGCTGCTCCCATGTATCCCCGGATCGATGAAAGACAAAGGCAACGCCGGCCAGGAATCCCAATCCGCTGTCCTGCGACGCGGCGACGATAACGAAGTCGCCGCTCATCGCAACCGGCGAACCGAACCCGGTCGTTGGCGTATCGGGCCGCAAAATCGCAATCTGCTCCACCTGCCCGTGGAGCGGCGTGGCCGCGAAAGCTACCGCGAGCACACTCACCATTCGCATATTAAGGGTTCTCAAGAGTCGTGATGGCATGTCCAATCTCCTCCGCTTCTGCTCCTTGTTCGACGGTCAAGACTTTTGGAATGAGGCTCGAATCTAACCCCATTTCGTCGATTCTGTCAAGAAAAAAGCAATAAAATGGTAGGAAACGCCCTGGAACACGCGTGGATGGCTCGGCCGGACGATGCCGCCGGGTGGCCCATTGTTTTAGTCTTGTGGCACGCGAATCCGGAGTCCATTCGAGTGCCCCACCTCTGACGTGATAGTCCACCCGTTGAGATCCCCCCTCAATCCCCCCTTGGAAAGGGGGGAGGTTGGGAGCTTGTTCGGCCCGCACGCCTGCCCCGGACTCCGATCCGGGGGCGGACCCTACACTCCGCACGGCGGAACCTACGTGTCTCTATTGTCCGAAACAGGCGTCGCTGTTGTCCAGAACACGTAAGGATATTATGGTGCCTGAACTTGCTTCGTCTTTAGGCCAGCGGTGATGCGTTGTCCGTGTCTTGTAATTGTGGCGAGTATAAAATGACAAACGAGCGACGCCGTTCATTGCGCGAAGGAACCCTGGATCGTGGTGTTCGGTGCCACACCCAATGCGCCGATGGCACCACGCTGGAGGGAGTGGTTGCCGACGTTTCACTCGGCGGGACGAGAATCCAAGGATCTGTCGGCGGCCTGCACGTCGGCGATTCCGTTCGTCTGGTATTTCATTTCCTATCCGGGGAAAAAGTGGCCTACGACGGAATGGTCCGACATATCTCCTCGCCTTTGGATTTCTTCGGCGTAGAGTTTACGTCCGAGCCAAAGCCCATCGAAGTTCACGAGGCCTGACGAAACGTCTGCGCAAGTACGCCGAGTACACCTTCACGCATCTGGATTACGGGGACGTACCGTTCGAGAACAACTTCGCCGAGCGCCCTATCCGCCCGGTGGTCATCCTGCGGAAAAACAGCCAGTCCAATCGAAGTGACCGCGCGCCGCCACGCAAGCGATTCTGATAAGCGTTTACCGCACGCTGGGCACGAGCGAATAGGCAACGGTTTTGTGTAGCGACGTTTTCCGACCGGCGAATCTGAGGCGCGAGCCCACGGACGCCACGAGTCGACTCGGGCGCGCAGGTCGGGCAGCCTACTTTGGTGGGCCGTGCCTACCCTTTGATGGGCCGTGCCTACCCTTTGGTGGGCCGTGCCCACCCTACAATGGTCCGGACGGCGGACCCTACGATTCGTTGATCACCGGATAGAATCCGGCGCTACACAATGCCGGATGGAATCCGGTGATACACAATGAATGAATACACCGGTTTCAAACCGGTGCTACATGGATCATCGCCCTATCCGTTCGCGTTGTCGATGAATCGGACGAGATCGGCAAAATAGGATTCCGGCGCGTCGAATTCTATGGAGTGCCGGGCATTGTCATAGATGGTGATGCGCGTGTCGGGGAAGGGGAGTGCGTCGACGAAGGCGACGGTTCTGTCGTTCTCGATGATTCGTTCGTCACCCGCCAAGAGGAGGTGGACCGGCAGCGGATTCGCCGTGTGCAGGCGGGCGATGATCTTATCCATACGCCGCGAGGCGAGGTAGAATCCGGCCGAGCATTGCAAAAGCGTCAGCGCGTCCTTCTTGAAAAACGATTGCCATTTCGGATCATTGGAAAACCGCTCGGCGTCGCTGAGGGGAATGTCGAAACGCTGCTGCGGCTCATACAGCATGGCGAACCCGATCTTCGATTGCACCTCTTTGGATACGCCGACCTTGGGAAACAACCCCGGCGTCACCAGCGACAGACTCTTGACGCCTTCGGAATCATGAACATACGCGGCCACGGCCAGCTTGCCGCCCCAACTGACGCCCACGACGTGATGATCGGCAACGCCGGATCGGCGCCGCAGCTGCTCGCGACCGGCCAGGGCGTCGGCGATAAGCTGGTCGGCGGATTCCGCATGCCCTCGGTCCGGCTCGTTTCGGCCACAACCCCGCCGGTCCACCTGCAAGACCGCGTAGCCCGCCGAGGCCAGCGCTTTCGCCGAAGCTTCGTACCACCCGCAGTGCGACTGGATACCATGGTGGTAAAGAACGGCGCCAACGGCGTCGGCAGCGGCATTGCCTCGGGCGTCGTCAGTGGGCCAGAATCGCCCGTAGGCTCGGTAGCCATCGGGCAGAACAACGGTTATTTCCTCAAAATCAGCCATAATGGCCATTGTACCTTGAAATCCTCCGACGTTCACGCGATAGTCGTACGCCTCGCTTGCGATGACCTGTGTCTTTTTGGAGATCAACGATGAGAAGCGGAAAATTTGATGCCAAAATAATAACAGCCCTAGCGTTGGTGCTGCCGGTGGCCGGTGCCATTCTATTGACGTTCAATGATGCGTCCGCCCAGGTCACGAATACGAAACAATCGCCTGGGGGCATGCCGGCGAAGATCGCCGACGTGGCGTGGATCGCCGGACATTGGGAGTCCAAGCGGCCCGCTGCGCTTCTTCAAGAGCATTGGAGCGAGCCGGCAGGCGATGGCATGATGGGCATGTTTCGTTGGCTGAAGAAAGACAAGACGTGGATCTATGAGATCCTGGCGATTCGCGAGGAAGGCGGGTCACTCGTGTTTCGGTTTCGCCACTTCAGCGACAAGATGCACGCCTGGGAGGAGAAAGAGAAACCACTGATGTTCCGTTTGGTTTCGTTGACGAAGCGCGAGGCGGTATTCGAGAATCCCTCCGGCGACGATCCCGGGCGCTACATTTTTTCCAGGCCCGACGACAAGACTCTTTTGGTCAAGGTCGGGTCGAAGAAGGCCGGAACGGTCGAGTTCAATGAATTCCGCTATCAACTGAAGTAGGATCGAGTTTATTAACATGCCCTACACCGACGCTACACGTAAAGCCGCTAGATTGGCACTCAGGCAACAGTTTGAGTCGGATCGCCTATTGGGGCTTCGCAGCATTCCGCTATTGCCGCTTCCGCCGCGAAAATCCAAAAAGCCCGCCGGAATGGGTCAAGTGGCCGTCGACCCGTCAGGGAAAGATGAACGGCTTAAGGTTCTCGACGATTCCCGGGTCAAGAATTGCACCGCGTGCGGACTGCATGAGACGCGTACACAAACGGTGTTTGGCCAAGGGCACAGCGGCGCTCGGCTGGTATTCGTCGGGGAAGCGCCGGGCTATGAAGAAGACAAACAGGGCCTGGCGTTCGTCGGGCGGGCCGGACAGACGCTCACCAGAATGATCGTGGCTATGGGGCTGTCGCGTGAGGAGGTCTTCATTTGCAACGTGCTTAAGTGTCGTCCGCCTGGCAATCGTAACCCCTCGGCGGATGAGGTTCTGGCGTGCAGCTCCTATTTGCGTGAACAGCTTGCCATTATCCAGCCCGAGGCGGTGATTGCACTGGGCGCTCCGGCCGCTAAGACGCTGCTGCAAACCGCGGAATCGATCGGACGATTGCGGGGCCGCTTCCACGATTATGTCTTGAAGGGCGAGGGCGGTGAGGGCATCACGGTTCCACTGATGCCCACCTATCACCCCGCGTATCTGTTGCGCAACCCTTCGGAGAAGCAAAAAACCTGGAACGACTTGCAGATGGTTATGAAGTTGCTCGGGCTTACTAGACCCAAGGAGGCTTCGCGTTAGTGTGCGGCTGGCATTACAGCATACGCGCGTGTCGGCGAGCGAATGGATAGGGTAGGGTCGGAACTTATAGGAGAAAAAGCGATTGTCCATTCATCCGACAGCCATTATTGACCCCCAAGCCGAGATCGACGGATCGGTCGAGGTCGGTCCTCATTGCGTCATCGAGGGCAACGTGCGCATCGCGGGCGGATGCCGATTGTATCAGGGTGTCTACGTTTCGGGCTGGACCACGATCGAAGCCGATTGTGTTTTGCATCCCGGTGTCATCGTCGGTCACGAGCCGCAAGATACGAAGTACGACGGAGCACGCACTTATTGCCGTGTGGGCCGAGGAACCGTCCTGAGGGAATATGTCACGGTTCATCGCGGTACCACGCCGGAATCCGAGACGGTCGTTGGCAGGGAGTGTTTTCTCTTGGCCGGAAGCCACGTCGGGCACAATTGTGTGGTGGGCGATCGCGTCACGTTGATCAATGGCGTAGTTCTTGGCGGACATGTAACCGTGGGCGACGGGGTAACGATGGGGGGATATGCGGGGGTTCATCAGTTTGTTCGCATCGGCGAATTGTCGATGGTGGCGGGTCATGCGCGGGTGGTTCGAGATATCGTCCCCTTCGCCTTGGCTAACGCCGCAGGCTACATCGCGGGGCTCAACCGTGTCGGGCTGCGTCGTGCCGAGGTGCCCCGCGGGCATGTGATACGAATCCGGGAGATCTATCGGACGGTGTTTGCCCGCGGCGTCTCGTTTAAGGAGGGCGTAGGCAGGCTGGAATCCGACCCCGATGACACCCCGGGTGGGCGTCTGGTTCGCTTCTTGCGGGCGTCAAGCAAGCGGGGGGTGGCCGGGCGTACACGACAAGGCGGCAGGATTGCTGGGTCCGTGATCGATCACGAAGCGGCAGGGTTGTTCCCTCCACCCTGAGGTCAGAGCCTCGTTTCCCCTGAGCGATCAGGTTTGTGAGCGACCTTCCGCACAAATCATTTGGCCGCGTGGTTCTTCGCAATTGCCGGATTTACGCCGCCTCGTTCTGTTGATTCTGGGGCGACAAGCGTTATCGGTCGTAACGGAATCGTCTATTATGGATCGGAGTATGGGTGTCCGGTGGGCTGGAAACTCTGTTGGGAATGCCGCAAAGGCAGTGAGCGACCTTGACACCATCCCGCAAACCGCCTATCCTTAGGCGATTGGTGATTATGGGAACGGAAGTGTGTCGAAGCTAGGTCGTGCGCGCTGTGGTGGCGGCGCATGTACGGTGCTGGGGGGTATAGCATTCGACGCGGTGGTGTCTCTTCTGATGACAGTCGACGGCACGCCGGATTAGGAGGCGGAGCGCGCGTGGGGCGTATTCGACGGCATTAATTTGGTCCTCGCTTTTTACGAGGGGCGACTGCGTTGTACGCCATGAGCCAACAAGAACGCGCTGGGACAAGAAGCGATCCTTGTGGAATTTCCAAGACGATAATCTGGGCGCATCCGTTGCCAGTCGAGCTTGCTCGTCTGTTGTTGACATTCATGCAAAGAGAAGAAGGGTAAACTACCATGCTGAACAGAAGGCTAAGGGTTCTAGGCACGGCGGCCTGCGCTGTCGTGATCTTCACGATGTCCGCTTGGGCCGAAGAACCGGACGGAGCAGGTGCGGGCGCTACCGCTGTCGAGGTGTCGGAGTTGGCGAACGATGGGACTGTGCCGTTCTTAGAGCCACTCGTTCCGATTCCCGCCGCCACAAAAATCCACAGGGTCAACGTCACACCCGGTCCGGAAGGGAACTCGGTCGAGTTTACCGGCTCGGTCAGCGACGCCGGCACATCCATCATGGATTGCAACAACGCACCGGATTCCCTCTATTGCAACACGGCCGGTACATTTTTGATGGGCTTCGGTGGGGACTCTGCAACGGGACGATGGTCAGACGACATCGTTACCACGGCCAGCAGTGGACTCCAAAACCCCGACGCGTGTTTGATCGATCGCTATGTGATTCGCGTAACGGGCGACCGGTTGCAGGATGATTCAGGCGTTGCTCTGGGCGGTTACAGGGTCGACTATGCACTCTACGAGACCTGTCCCGCTGCCTCACTGCCACGTGTGATTCCCGGCACGGCGGGTTTTATGGATGTCGACGCCGCAAACGCGGGTGAGATTCTTGAAATTGTCCATAACGTTCCGGGACCTACGAACGCCAAACTTCCCTCGGTTGCGGTTTATCTGGGCATCAAATTTAGTCGCGACAAATGCGGTGTGGTCGCCGGCGCACAGGCCCTGAAGGGGTATAGTGCCAAAACCGCGGATCTTCCGGGGCAGCTCTGCAGCGGCGGGATAGGTCCGAACGACCATGCAAGTTTTTATGCCGAAATCTACGCACGCGGCGAGTGCGCCGAATTGCATGTTGGCTACCGCAACTCCGATCATGGTGAGAGTCCCAATTCGGCGGGGGCGAACAGACGTCTCGCCGACGACATCGTTCTCCCCGAAAATTGCCTGTTGGTGGCCTATGAGGTGGCGTTCAAGGATGCGCTGATCGAAGTCGATCTTCGAACAAATCCCCTAAGCGGTGAAGACGGACCCTTCATTCCCGGAACGCGAAAGCAATTCCTGAATTTTCTTGGATTCGGTGTTCAAGTGGGGCACGTGGACGTTGATCCGCCCGTCCAGCTCTTTGGTGGCACCACCTATTGGCTTGCGGCGAAGAGCAGCAGTGGCACTAACGGTGTCGTGCAAACCTGCAGGGCGCCGCAGATCGGCGAATCGGCCGACCTCCATCAGGTCTTCGACCAGAATATTTGGAAAGTGGAAGCGGGGGACGCAAATTGTTTCGGTGGCTTCGACGTAACCCTCTATTGCGCAGGTGCCCCCGCACCCGGTGCTTGCTGCGATGTGGTCAGAGGAGAATGCCTCGGTGGAACGGGAGACGGCAAGGCCTGTAAGATCAATGCCCAGTGTGGGGGAGGTACGTGTGAATCCGCGTGCCGTGATGTTCCACGCATCAACTGCACGGCCGATTCAAATGGCACCCCTTCCTTGTGGCAGGAGGGTGATACGTGCGGACCGGTTTGTACGGCCGGTGGCGCGTTGGGCAAGGCCTGCTCGAACGAAGCTGACTGCACGGCCTGCTCGGGTGGCACGCGCGACGGCGAATTGTGTTGTGAGGGCGGTACTTGTGGCCCACCCGTCTGCCAGCAGCGGCCTGAAATTACGTGTTCGAGCGATACGGATTGTCGCGTCTGTGATGGTGGCGGTAATGATGGCCAGCCTTGCACGGTCGCCGCAGACTGTCCGGACGGCATCTGCGATCCAGCGGCTTCATGCGGAATGGTTCCGACATGTGTTGGCGGTACGCGCCCCGGGGAGGAATGTTGTCCGGGCGGGTTCTGCCCGCTCGGCATTTGCGATGGTGCTTTCTGTGAAGGTGGCGCCAACAACGGTGCCCCGTGTACGCGGGAAGTGGATTGCCCAGGCGGCAGTTGTGAAGGTGGACCGTTCGCGCGTCCGTGTGGTATGGGCGCGTGTTGCAAGCCGTCGGACCCCGACGAAATAGGTATCTGCGAGAACCTCACCAAAAACGAATGTAACGCGTTAGTGGGTGGCCAGCGACTCTTCCAGGTCGGACGGCGCTGCGGTGGTGAGGGTCAGAGTTGTCCACTCTCGGCGTGTATATCGCGCTCCGGAAGCTGTACCGCGGAAGACCCCACGTTTTGCGTGGGGGGCCAGTTTGATGGCCGGTTTTGCGACTTCTTAGCCTTCCCGTCTGATTGCGCGACGGACTTCTCGGTCGAAAATTACTGCGGTGGGAATTGCGTCGGTGGTACTCGCGCCGGCCAGCTCTGTGATCCTAATGGCTTCTTCGCTCCGAGTTGTGATGGAGCGAATTGCCAGGATTGCCCTCCACCAGATTGCCCTGAACATTGCGCAGATCAGTGTCCGAACGGATTCTGCCAGCCGGCATTCTGCCGAGGGAACGTCGGCTGCAGCGATATATTCTGCTGTACCGACGTCTGCCAGCAGTCAAACTTTTTCTTTTGTTGCGATGTTCATTGGACTGAACAGTGTGCCAACCAGGCGTTGGATGTCTGTCCTCGTGTTGTAGTGACCAACGACGAATGCTTTGGTGTGATCGATGGTCAGAACGTGAAGGCGCTAGAGATGCGCATCCCCGATACGTTTCAGGCCGATTCCATATCCGCAACACCGGATGTGGCGGGGAGCGGGAGTGGCCCGGGGTTCTGCTGCCACAACGAAAATCCCGGCGGGCGGGGCGTGGGTTCAGTGTGGTACAAGTTCATTGCCGTGGACACCTCCGTTAGAATCTCGACGTGTAACACCGACACCAAGGTCGTTGACGGAAACGAGTATCGCGGCGAGGACTCGCTCATCTCGGTTTACAGCGTGCTCGATCCGAGCAGGGGCATCTGCGCCGACCAATCACCCTGCGATTTATTGGTACCCGATTGCGCGGACGGATCGGAGTGTAAATTTGATGAGGAGTTCGCCTGCGGCAATCTATCGCCCTTGGCGTGCAACGATAATAGCAGTTCATGCGGCGACAATCCCAACCGATCTAACCTGTGCGTAACGGGCTTGGTACCCGGTCAGCCGTACTATGTTCAGATCGCCGGTAAGTCAAATGACATTGAACCGCCGCCTGATCCCAACAATCCTCCGCCCAGGCCCATCATACGCGGGAACGGCGCGTGGCGCGTCACCGTTAGCTCACCGTGTACTAACCCTCTGCCGCAGATGCTCAACGACGCTTGTGCCGACGCCGAAGAAGTCGTCGGCGGCGATGTGGCACCCGTGGCAACTCAGTTTGACCTGTCCGGAACCATTCTGGGCCAGTGCGAGGGCGGTACCACACCGGGTGTGCAATGTGTGGTTGCGAACGGTAACTGTGCTGGCAATGGCATTTGCAGGAAGCAAGCACCGGCGACATTCGATTGTCCCGGTCCGCCGGTGTCATGCTTGTTCAATACCATGAGCAACGATATATGGTATGAATGGATCGCCCCCGCCACCGGCGAAGGCATCGTCGACGCCTGTGGCGATCCCAATGAACTTACGCCCGACACCGGCATGGTCGCGTACGATGGATGCCAATGCCCGGCAGACGATCGCCTAATCCTGGGTTGCAGTTGGTTGGAATCGTCACCGTGCTTGGGTGGTTCCAAGGTCCGGT
>Ga0326597_10002254_pt1 | contig 29056 bp, 22 predicted proteins | sample RVTome_12_FD_203789 | JGI IMG/M metagenome (GOLD analysis project Ga0326597, IMG submission 203789) | Soil microbial communities from uranium-contaminated site in the Upper Colorado River Basin, Wyoming, United States - RVT100D185 | ecosystem: Environmental > Terrestrial > Soil > Contaminated >... | reverse complement strand
AAAGGAACTTGCAGACTATTGGCTCGCGCCCGCCAGTAACCAAAATGATTCACATCTCCGCCGGCCCAGCGGAGAACCCGGCTGGAGATTGCGGCCCAACAAGCAATTTGTTCGGGAAACATTTCAGGAATAGGAGGAGCAGAGTTCGGCAGCCGCAGTTTATAATCGAATTTCGGGGATCAAGCATTCAAGTTGAGGAAGACGCTACAGGAGGATGGATGATCACACGGAAGACGGCGAAGACTTTCGGGCAAGGCAACTGGATGGGCATGGCGGTGGTGCTCGCATTGCTCGGGGTTGGCGGCGGAATCTTGTTCTCAGGCGGCAGCAAAGATAATCGAAACAACCTGCGGCTCAGTGCTTCGCGGCTGGTTTCCGTGGAGCCGCTGCCGGAGCCCTTGTCGGGGATGGACGGCGTCATGTGCGAGTGGGTTCCGGCCAGCGCCTCGGGGAGCCTGTTCGCATCCTTGCAGGAAGCCACTCCGGATGAACGGGCCGCTGAGCGGGAAGCGATTCGCCAGCGGAAGCCTCTGCGAGTCATCAAAGATCGCTATGCGTCCTTCAGCGCCGTTGCCGTGGACCCCGTGCGGGACGAAGTGGTCATGGCCGACGAGAGCCTTTTCCAGCTTCTTTCCTATGACCGTCTGACCAACACGCCGCCGGCGGCCAGCATGTCGGAGCCGAAACGGATGATCGGCGGCCTGGACACCAAGATCGACTACATTTGCGGTCTCTACATCGATCCGGGCAGCGGCGATATCTACGCCATCAACAACGACACCGTGGACACCATGGTCATCTTCGACCGGGATGCCAAGGGAAATCAGCAGCCCACGCGGGAGCTCTACACACCGCACGGCACTTACGGCATTGCGGTCGATGAAGCCGATCAGGAGATTTTCCTCACCGTGCAGCACGACAGCGCCGTCGTGGTGTTCGCCAAGTCGGCAGAGAAGGACGAGCCTCCCCTACGGTATCTCCAAGGGGAGAACACCATGCTGGCCGACCCGCACGGGATCGCCCTCAACCCGGAGCGCGGCCTCATGTACGTGGCGAACTTCGGCTCGGTGCACTACCACGACGCGAATCTGGACAATCCCTCCCGTCCCATGTACAGCCGGGGCGAGGGTAAGCCCAACTGGCCCCTGACGCGCAATGCCGCCGTTCCCGGCAGCGGGCGCTTCTATCCTCCCTCGATCACGGTCTACGACAAGAACGCGAAGGGTGACCTGGCTCCGCTGCGCGTGATCCAGGGACCCCAGGCGAATCTGGACTGGCCCACGGGCCTTGCTTTCGATCCGGTTGCGAACGAACTGTTTGTCACCAACGACATGCGCGACGAAGTGGCCGTATTCGACGGCGACGCCTCGGGCGACGTGGCCCCCAAGCGCGTGCTGCGCGGCGCGAAGACGATGATCAAGAATCCCACCGGCGTGTGGGTCGATCGCGTGAACAGCGAGCTCTGGGTTGCGAGCTTCGGCAATTACACCGCGACCGTCTTTCCTCTCAACGCCTCGGGCGACGTGGCCCCGAAGCGCGTGATTCGCAGCGGCCCTCTGGGCCGGCAGGCCTTGATGATCGGCAACCCGCACCCGGTGGCCTACGACAGCAAGCGCGAGCAGATTCTGGTCCCCAACTGAGTGGCCCACCCGCAGATCGCGGCGTTCGCCAGGCTGGCGGACGGCAACGACATGCCGGTTCGGAAGATCGAGGGACAGAAGACCAAGCTCGGCCGCACCATGCATTCCATCATCTACGATCCTGTGCACGATGAGCTGAGCGTGACGCAGGACTTTGCGCACGCCGTCATGACGTTCCGCGGCGACGCCAACGGCGAGGACGAGCCGATCCGTATCATTCAGGGTCCGAAGACGATGCTGAACGGCCCGGAGCGCCACACCGTCGACTGGGTCAACAACGAAATTCTGGTGCCGCAGGGCAACGAGATTATCGTATTCAACCGCACCGATGTCGGCGACGTGGCCCCCAAGCGCATCTTCAAAGGTCCGGATACCAAGCTCGGCGCCGATGCCCTGGCCGTTGACAATGTGAACGACCTCCTGGTGGTCGTAGGGCCGTACGAGAGGGAAGGCCTGAAAATCCGCATCTACCCGCGCACGGCGGAAGGCAACACCAAGCCGCTGCGCCAGGTGGGCGGTCCGAAGAGCATGATCACGCGGCTGGGCGGCCCGTTCGCGCTCATCCCGGAAAAAGGACGGATCGTCATGACCATGCGCCCGCGCGAGGCCGGAGTGCTCGGCGGCGACGACAGCTTTACGGGCGTCTGGAGCGTCTTCGACGACGGCGACATTCCGCCGCACTGGACCATCGGCGGGCCGAGGGGCGATCTCATCATGCCGCGCGGCGTGGCGATCGACGAGAAAAACCAAAACATCATCGTCACCGACAAGCGCCTGAACGCGATCCTGACGTATCATTTCCCGGAGATTTTCTAGCGGGTTGAAAACGCTGCCGAAACTTGCCAACAGGTGATCCGCATGCCCCAGGGCCAGCCGGAAATCCTGCTATAATGCAGCCCATGCTCGACGAACAAGACATTCAGAAGCTCGCGCAGGTGTTCGCCACAAAGGCCGAACTGCAGGCGGCGGTGAGCGGTCTCGCGACGAAAAGCGATATCAACGACCTGATGAATGCCATTGATGCCTACGCCAACAAGGCCGACACGTATTATCAGGAAATGGTGATGCTTTCGCACAAAAGTGGATCGGCATGAGCGATGGATTTTGCAGCTCGCCGAAAACTCGGCGTGACGCTGAAAGCATGACGAGCACAAGTTTCCTGGACCATCTTCGCGGTTTAGCACATAGCAAAATTCAGCCGCTCGTTCCATAGCCCCGGAGGGGCGCAAGATTCTAGCCCACGGCGCAAGCCGTGGGTAGAGACGGCGTTAGGAGAGAAGCCCCGGTAGGGGCGACAGAAAGCGACCGGGTCGACCCGCCATTACCATCCTGGAAATGGCCTAGCCGGCTAGCCGCTAACCCGACGCCCCCGCTCCCTTCCGGTCGCCCCTCGACTTCGCTCGGGAAAAGCGGCTCTGATTCAAACCAAACGCTGCCCGCTTGCTTAGGCGCGCGGCTCTGATTTTCTCCCTTTCTCCGTCATCTGCTAGCATGGGGGATGTATGGAGAACCGCTTCATCCGCAACTTTTCGATTGTCGCGCACATTGACCACGGCAAGTCCACGCTGGCCGACCGGCTGCTGGACCTGACCGGCGCGGTGAGCGAGCGCGAGCGCGTCGAGCAGTTGCTCGACAGCATGGACCTGGAGCGCGAGCGCGGCATCACGATCAAGGCGCACGCCGTGCGGCTCTACTACAAGGCCCGCGACGGCGAGACGTACCAGCTCAACCTGATCGACACGCCGGGGCACGTGGATTTCTCCTACGAAGTCTCGCGCAGCTTGGCGGCCTGCGAGGGGGCGCTGCTGATCGTGGACGCCTCGCAGGGCGTCGAGGCGCAGACGCTTGCCAACACCTATCTGGCGCTCGACCACAACCTCGAAGTCGTTCCCGTCATCAACAAGATTGACCTGCCGTCGGCCGAGCCGGAAGTCGTGCGCGAGCAGATCGAGCACGCCATCGGCCTCGACGCCAGCGACGCGCTGCTGGTGAGCGCGAAGTCGGGGCTAGGCGTAGACGAAGTGCTCGAAGCGATCGTCAAGCGCATCCCGCCGCCCGTCGGCTCAGCGGAGGCGCCGCTGCGCGCCCTGCTGTTTGATTCGTGGTTCGACCCTTACCGCGGCGCCATCATCCTGGTGCGCGTCAAGGAAGGGAAGATCGAGCCGGGCATGCGCATCCGGCTGTGGTCGAACGGCGAAGTCTATCCGGTGGAATCGCTCGGCGTGTTCACGCCGAAGCCGGCCGAGGTGCCGTCGCTGTCGGCGGGCGAAGTGGGCTGGGTGATCGCGACCATCAAGAAGATTTCCGACACGCGGATCGGCGACACGATTACCGACGATGCGCGGCCCGCCTCGGAGCCGCTCCCTGGCTTTCAGGAAATCAAGCCCATGGTCTTCGCGGGTCTCTATCCGGTGGATGCCGACCACCACGAGCCGCTGCGCGACGCCCTCGACAAGCTGCGCCTGAACGACTCGGCCTTCTTCTACGAGCCGGAAAGCTCGGTGGCGCTCGGCTTCGGGTTCCGGTGCGGCTTTCTCGGGCTGCTCCACATGGAGATCGTGCAGGAGCGGCTGGAGCGCGAGTTCAATCTGAGTCTCATCACCACCGCCCCGGGTGTGCGGTATCGCGTGACAAAGCGTGGCACCGGCGTGGTGGAGGTCGACAACCCGACGAAGTTTCCCAACCCGTCCGAGATCGAGAAGGTCGAGGAGCCGATCATCACCGCCACGATCATCACCCCGGACGCGTACCTCGGCGGCTTGCTGGCGCTGCTGGAAGAGAAGCGCGGCGTGCAGAAGAAGTTCGATTACATCTCGGCCAACCGCGTGATCCTGACCTACGACCTGCCGCTCAACGAGATCGTGCTCGATTTCTACGACCGCCTCAAGACCGTCTCGCGCGGCTACGCATCGCTCGATTATCATCTGGCAGGCTACCAGGAAGCGCCGCTCGTGAAGCTCGATATCATGGTGGCGGGCGAGCCCGTGGACGCCCTCAGCATGATCGTGCACCACGACTTTGCGCACGAGCGCGGCAAGATGCTCGCCGAAAAACTGCGAAAATTGATCCCGCGGCAGCAGTTCGAGGTGGCCATCCAGGCCGCGATCGGCAACAAGATCGTCTCGCGCGAAACCATCCCGGCGATGCGGAAGAACGTCCTCGCCAAGTGCTACGGCGGCGACATCACCCGCAAGCGCAAGCTCCTGGAGAAACAGAAGGAAGGCAAGCGCCGCATGAAGCGTATCGGCCGCGTGGACATTCCCCAGGAAGCGTTCCTCGCCGTGCTCAAAATCAGCGAATGACACGGAGCATCCGGCCGATACTACCCGATGAGGAGCCCCCGAAAGGAAAGAATGCGAAGCTGCGCGAAGTGGCGGGAAGGGGGGTAAGACTCCTGATCCTGTGGTATAGTTACCACCGAAGGTCCCCCGGCGTGCTTGATTCACTTCGGGACGGCTGTATTATGAAGCAGGTAAGCGGAATGCGAACGCTCAGTGCCGGTCCTCCCATTCACACCTTCTGCCGTATCTTTTTTCTGGTTGCGGGTCTCGCCGCGTTTGGCCCGGGATGTTCCGTGCAGCAGCCGGGGAACGAGGCCGCGGATGGGCCTTCGGCGGAGCAGAGGGGATCTGCGGAGGACCTCTACATGGATCAGCTCACCCCTGCCGATGTTCGGCTCGCGGGCGTCCGGCTGGGCTCGGCGAGCGGCGGCGAATCGTTCCAGGTGGCCGGCCGGATCCAGAACAACTCTCCGACGTTCACCCTGACGGAGCTAGAGTTGAAGGTTGTCTTGCAGGATTGCCTGGACACCGGCGTGTGCGAGATTCTGGCGGAGGACGTCGCGGAAGTCGCCACGGAGGTTCCCGCCGGGGAAGCGCGGGACTTTCAGGTCGATGCTAATTTTGCCGAGATGCGGCCTCAGAAGGGCAGGCTCGGCTGGCACTACGTGGTCGTGGCTGCCAGGGGGACAAAGCCCTAGCCGGGCTCCGCGCCGGGAAGCAAGCCTCGTGCGGTCGGTGCGGGGTGAATTCTGAGAACTCCCGCCGCACGTCTCCCCCGTGCTGGCGAACAAGAATTTGCGAGTCTCAGTTTTGTTGAGTTAGTTGTGCAAGCGTCCAAGTTGCCGGGCGCTGCCGGACGTTGATCCGATCATGACTCAGAAGCAAAAACAGAACGATCCGGTGGACCCTGCAGCCTCCACCGGGCTGGATCTGAAATTAGGGAAGCACGTCACCGAGCTTGTCTCCAGCCCGTGGACACGGTCTCCCGCACGGATGTACTTCCGGAAACTCCTCAGCAAGTCCATCGCCCGGGGGGCGGCCCAGCCCAATTACCTGTTCGCCGTCCTGTACATCGACCTCGACCGGTTCACGGTCGTCAATGACAGTCTCGGCCGCGAGGCCTCCGATCAGTTGCTGCTCGAGGTTGCCCGAAGACTCCGGAGCTGTCTGCGCCCGGAAGACGTGATTACGCGTCTGCGGGAAGACGAGTATCTGATTTTCCTCGATGACATTCGCCAGCTTTCGAACGCCAAGGAGTTCGTCGGGCGGATGCGCGACGTTTTGTGCCGGCCCTTTGAATTTGCGAAGCAGGAGATTTTCATCAGCGCGAGCGTCGGAATTGCGGTCGGCCCGGGCGCCTATTCGCTGGCGGAGGAAGTCGTGCGGGACGCCGAAGCCGCCATGCACCGCGCCAAGAAGAACGGCCCCGGCAGCCACGAGTTCTTCGATCCCACGATTCACGAGGAAGCCAATCAGCTTCTCAAGCTCGAGGCCCAACTGCGGACGGCCATCGATCAGGATCACTTGGAGCTCAACTACGAGCCGATCCTCAACCTGGGCAACGACCGGATCGCTGGCTTTGAGGCCCTTCTCCGGTGGCGCCATCCCGAGCGGGGCATGATTTATCCCGGTGAATTCCTGCCGACGGCGGAGGAGACGGGCCTCATCATTCCCATCACGCAGTGGGTCCTGCGCACGGCGTGCCGCCAGCTCAAGCAATGGCAGGACCAGTATCCTGAATTCGCCACCCTCTGGCTGAGCATCAATCTCAGCCCCATCTATATTGAGAAGCAGGATTTCGCCAACGAGATGGTGACGGAAATCGCCAAATCCGGGGTCAACGCGGCGAATCTCGTCATCGAAATCACGGAGAGCCAGCTGCTCGAAAAAGCCGAGTACCTTTTCCATGGCCTGGCCATTCTGCAGAACACGGGAGTGAAGGTGTGGATCGACGACTTCGGATCGGGATACTCCTCGTTCGCCTATCTCGTGAACTTCCCGATTCACTCGCTCAAGATTGACCAGTCGTTTATCGCGAAACTGCTGCAGGACCCCAAGAGCACCGCCATTGTCAAGGCGATCGTCGCGCTGGGCAAGACCCTGGGCGTGAACGTGATCGCGGAAGGGGTCGAGACGAGCGAGCAGCTCGAGTACCTGCGCGCGGTCGAATGCCCGCACGCCCAGGGCCATTGCTTCTCGACAGCCATGGACGCCAAGGCCGTCGAGGCCATCTTCAAAGTCCGCCACGCCGGCCGCACCAGCTAGGCCCTTTGCACGGTTGGTGTATCGTTCCTGGCAAGGTAGCCACGGCGCGTTGTTTGCGCCGTGGGTTTGTTCTTTTCCCGTAGCCCAGCCGTTTACGGCTGGGTCCGTGTTCCCAGCGCGTTTCCAGCCCCCTTTAAGGGGGCCTATATAGCAACTGTAGAAACGCCATAAGGGTTGTGATGAGAAGCAAGGCAGCACGGAAATCGTCATCACGGTCTACAAAGCGCGCCGCGGCCGGTACGAAGTATAAGTACGACCGCGAAAGTGATATTCTGCTCATTACGCTGAGCAATGAGAAGCCCGACTTCGCTGCCCAGAGTCAAAACGTGATTACCCACTACAACAAGCGTGGCAAGCCCATCGAGATCGAAATCCTGGACGCCAGCGAGATGGCGCTCGGCGTCGTCAACGCCCTCCGGCCCAAAAGAGGCGCTGCCGCCTGAAAAGCATCGGCCGTGCGGAATAGATCACCTACTTGCGGGTGGCGTTTAGAACTCAGGAGGATGCGAAATCTTCCTGACACGAATCTTTTTTGAACTGGTCATGGTCAACGGTAACTTCGAGATTCTGGATTATTATGGTATACGGGAGCGTGTAGCAAGGAAGGGATTGCTAACGGCTCTCTCTCCTCAACTTGGTCCGGCCCCCCTCAAAAAGTTCAACACTGTATGGGTAAATGGTGCGGGCAAGACGCTCGATCAGGTGATTCGTGCCATCGTCACACGCCGCCCAGAACCTTCCTACGGCCAGGGTTTGCTTTTTTAGGCTCGTATCCCAAAAGTGTAATCACGTTTCTGCGGGCAGCGGAAGCTGCGCGCAGGTGTGATTCGCAACGCCGGGGAGACTGGAGGAGTCCAGCGAGTTACGAGAATCGGTCCTCCACATTGAATCACGCGGCATCCTCCCGTATCGTTGGACCTGCTCTAGTGCTGCCGGCCTACTGGAAGATGGACTTCGGCAGCATGGCGTGGATTCCTTTGGTTCCGTCCACGAGCTGCGTCACGCGAAGGTCGGCGGCAAGCGAGCAGAGCAGATAGGCTTCGTCGCGGGACAGTCCTTTTTCGGCGGCCAGAAAGTCAATCATCTCGCGCGTAGCGAGGCGGGCGGCCTCATCGAGATCGGGATGCAGGCCCATGGTGATGAAATGGGCCGGCGTCTCCGCGCGCGGCCACAGCAGCCGCCTTCCCTTGCGCACAAGAATCTGCACGGTGCCCCTCAGAGAAGTTTCGAGAGCGCTGCCGGTCACTTCGCCGTCGCCTTGCAGGGCGTGGCCGTCTCCCATCGAGAGCAGAGCGCCGGGCACATGGACGGGCAGATACAAGGTGGACCCGGCGACCAGTTCTTTATTGTCGAGATTGCCGGTGTGGGGGCCGGGAGGGCTGCTCGAAATGCGTCCCCGTCCCGGCGCCACGCCGATCGAGCCGAAGAACGGGGCCAGCGGCAGAACGATTCCGGGGCTGAATTGCGCCGTCCCCGCCGCGGGATCAAACCGGACCAGCCGGATTCCCTCATACGGAAACTCATCCGGTAGCGTGCCGCCGCGCGCGGAGAAGCTCACCCTGCCGAACGGATGCAGAAATTCGTAGCCAAGAATCCGCACCTCCAGCGTGTCTCCGGGTTCCGCTCCTTCCACGTAAATGGGGCCGGTCAGGGGGTGCGCCCCCGGACCCCGCTCCGTCACGGCGTTCTCCACTTCCTTCAGGAAATTCGGGATTTCCTCATCCGAGGCTCCGGCCTCTCTCTGCCGGGCCACGCCGCTCGCGGTCAAAGTTTCGACTCGGACGGTGTCCCCGGAAGCGATTCGCAAAACCGGCATGACGCTGGCGTCGTAATATCCCCAATGAACAGTTTCGGGCGTGAGCTTCAGCTCGTGCGTCTGTTGGGCTCGGGCGGAAAACGCCGATCCCAGAAGCGCGCCAACTATCGCCACAACCATTGCCAATCGAACGGTACAGTTCATGTCGAGCTCTCCCTTTCGCCGGACGGTTCGATTGCAGACTTCGGGCCGCCCCGGATTCTGCGCGAACCACCCTGCCGATTCTAACTCATCTTGTTGTCCTATTTTTGGGCCGCGCGGGTTCCGGCCGTCAGACTTTGCGCCAAGCGCTCCCACATAGCACCAGCAAAAAAGAAAGGAGGGACATTGCGTCCCTCCTGGCTGAATTCTTCTTCCCGGTCCAAGCGGGTCCGGAGCGACTAATCGCCGCCGCCGTTGCCGTTCCCCTTGATCTTCCCGGTCCGCACTCTGGCGGAGCCGGTATGTCCCACGAAGATCTGCGCCGTGGCTTTTTCGGTGGTTTCGTTCTCGTCCACGTCCCAGATGATCCTGCTGAGGGGACAGAATTCCTCTTCGTTGATGTCAATCGTGTCGGGGTTGTCCAGGCAACTAATGCTAAAGACGAACTGATCCTCCGCATCAACGCATTGCCCAGTGATGGGGTCGCAGTCGTTCAGGTCATCGTCGTTTATGCCGTCACCATCCCCGTCCACGTCCACGGTAAACCCCTCGGTGATGTCGCAGAACTCTGTCCTGCCGCCGCCGCCTTTGCCGTTCGGCTTTACCGACTTGACACAGCCCAGGTCGGCCAAGTTAAACGAAGCCAGCTCAATAAACTCACCGCCTTCGTAGGTGCACTCGACATATTCATCTCCGCTGTCCGGTTCGAGCGGCGTCGGATCGACTAACTCGCACGACTCCGTCTGCTGCGCGAAGGAGGTAAACGCGAAGTTTGTCGCCGTGCCATCCTGCAGAAACGGCGTGCCGACTAGCCGCATCCACCAATCTTGGACAGAAACCCATCCTGCCCTCGGGTCCGTATCCCGGATTTGCAACCGGATCCTGCCGATCCCGTCGTTATCAGGGAAGCCGTCACAGTCGATCGCATAGGTGATCCCCCCGATCTCGATTGGATCCTCATCCACTTCCAAATCTCCATCGTTGTCCACGCCGTCCACGGGATCTTCGTCCGCCAAATCATCATTGTCCGGGTCATCATTCACTGGCACATAATCGATCATGGTGATATAGATCAGGGTCTCTACCACCACCCCTCCATAGTGGCGCACGAACAGGGAATGGCCGCCGCCGTTTTCACATCCTTTGGGGCCGCTTTCGGCCTTCTGGACATGGATGATGATCGTGTCATGCGGGTCACCCGGATTGGGGTTTCCGTTACTCTGCGCCAGGGCCGCCTGCCAGCCGCCGATGGCGAACATGAATACTGCTGCTGCAAGAAGTCTTTTCACAGTTAACCTCCTAATAAACCCTGTTGGGGGAAAGAACAGCGTTCATAGCCTTATCTGCCGAACTCGATTTCTCTTGGTCCTTTCGATCTGGCTCTCGGCGAAGCCCGCATCGGGGCCGAGAGAAGGGGGAAGTCAGGATTGTGAAGCCTAGGCGGAGGAGGTGTCAAGAATGGAACAAAAAAGATCCGAAGGAGTCCCAGGAGTCCCGTTACTTCTAATACTATTTCGCTGGGGCAGCTTGCCCGCATTCAGTATCGCGCTGCGCGCTCAGGCACGCAAACGGCCCGGACTGGAAAGCTGCCAGAAGCTGATAAGCGATCAGCTCTAATTCCCGCCGACGCCGCCGGCGCTGTACTCGGGAACGTAGGGACCCCAGGGTTTGTAGCCCGGCTCAAAAGTCGCGCCGACCGGCTCCCGCCCCAGCGCGCGCGCGTACTCCGGCGTCAGGAAGCGAACCTGCCCCCCGACGACCGTCATTTGCGGGGTGATCTCCGGAATCTGGTCGATGGGAATCGTGAGGTAGTCCTTGTCGAGCACCACGAAATCCGCCAGCTTGCCGAGCTCCAGCGAGCCGAGGTCATTTTCTTTCTGAACGTACTCGGCGGCCCACTTGGTCCACATCTTGAGCACGGTCACGCGGTCAATGGCCTGTTCCGGCAGCACCACCTTGCCGTCAATGATCTTGCGCGTCATGGGAATCGTCCAGACGTAGCCGACGTTCCGGTAGCGCTCCATCTGGCCGACCACGCGCACGCCCTGTTCGAGCCAACTCTTGATCGGCTCCATGAACGGCTCGACCTCCGGCCCATAGTCGCGCAGGTAGTCCATCGTGCGGAACAGGCGCGGCGGATGCACGCTTACGATGATGCCGTACTTCTTGATCCCCGCGATCACGTCGGGCACGTTGCCCAGGGCCTCGGCGTGCTCCACCGTCAGGCGCAGCTTGCGGACGTCGTCCACGGTCAGGTGTCCTTCCTCCACCACCGAGTCGATCATCTTGATGAACCGCCGGACGCCGTCGCTCGCGACGCCGTGAATACCCGCCAGCCGCCATCCGGCGGAAAGGGCATTTTTCAGCGTGTCGTAATAGAGCTTTCCCGGCTCGGGGCACATCTCGCGGCGCTTGATCTCGGGCGGCGCCGGCATGTCCGGCCCCAGGCAGCCCTGCGGGAAGCTCGAATCCCAGAGCTCGCTCGCGACGCCGTTGATCCAGAAGTAATCGTTTCCGACGCCGGTGAGGTTCCCGGTCATCTGGTAGACCTGCCGTACCGTCTCGGAGTCGCGCGGACGGCGGTGCGCTTCCAGGAGCGCCGCGAAGCGGATCGGCATCTGCCCTTCGCGGTTGAGCAGTGCGTAGGTATCCATCAGCCGCGGATGCGTCAGCCGGGAGCTGAACGTCGTGATGCCGTGACCGGCTGCGACTTCGAGCGTCCGGTGCATCATGTCGGCGAGCAGGGTTAGCGGGGCTTTGCCCCACCAGATCTCCCATTGCAGCGCCACCATGCCCTCGACGCCGATCACGCCCTTTTGAGAAGAGTCGTTTATGTCCGGCAGCGCCGTCTGGTAATAGTCTTCCAGTTCCGGGAAGTAGTCCTGCATCAGGGTCCAGGCCGCGCTGTTGACGGTGGCGCGGCTGGCGACCTGAACGATCACGGGATTGTCCGGGGCGAGCCGGTCCAGCCGCTCGCGGGGCTCGAAGTCTCCCAGCGTCACCCAACTGAATACATGCGACGCGCTCACCTTTTCCTGCGGGTTCGCCTCAATGCCGACGCGAATCCACTCGCCGGGCTGCACCCGGCTCAGACCGTCCTTGATGGCGTTTTCGACTTTCAGCCGCGTGTTTTCGATGTCCCGCCCCGCCGTCACGCGCACGTTGATCCCTTTGTCCGGGCTGCGCAGCCCCATCTGGGCGGCCACCCGCCCGTCTCCGAAGATGTGCACGTGCGATTCGACGACCCCGGGGATCACCGTCTGCCCGCGCAAGTCCACCACCGTCGTATCGGCATTCGCCAGAGTCCGGATTCGCTCGCTGGTTCCGAGCGCAACCACGCGGGTGCCCTTGACGGCCATGGCCTCGTAGATGTTTCCGGGATTCTGATTCAGTCCTCCGTCATCCACGGAAATGATCCTGCCGTTGACGACAACCATGTCGGCGTAGCCGTGGCGGGCCACCTCCGGCGGCAGGCTCTGCGCCTTGCTCACAACAGGCACAAGGGCGACCATGGCGATCAGCACGAGTCGAATCCGCATCGTTGGCCTCATAACTCTGTATCTCCTTCCGCGATGATTCTAGGCGCTCGCATTTCCCGCCCTGAAGATTCCCCGTCGAAGGACGCGAAGCTCCTATATATATTAGTGCCGTTGGGGAGTCAAGCGGCTTTGCCGCGCCGGGGGCCGCAGAGCATACCGCGGAGAAAACCCTTTCCCGGCGCTCGTCTTTTACAGTAAGCTGGTGCTGAATCGCCGCCATTTTGCCGGGGCTTCGGAATGGAGTGGATCATGATGATCTCGGGACAGGAACGGGTAGGTGCATGTCATTGCCGGCTTTCTTCCGCCGGTGGGATTGGGAGCGCATCCCTGCGCCGGAGCGCGCGGCTCTGCTTGTTCGTGTGGCTCTCGGCCGCAGTGCTTTCCGCAATGACCTGGCCGGCCGTCCCTGCCTTTGCGCAGTCCTCTGCGCGGTCAGAGGAGCCCGTCGCCGTCGTGGCGGGCGAGGCGATTCCCGCAGCGGACCTGCTGCCTCTCGTCTCGGGGCAGATGCAGCAGCTGCGCCAACAGGAATATCAGATCAAGGCCCAGGCGCTCGAAGAGCTCATCAATCGGAAGCTCCTCGAATCGGAAGCCGCCCGCCAGAGCGTTTCGGCCGAGGAGCTGCTCGAGCGGGAAGCGGACGGCAAAGTGACCGGCCCTACCGACGCCGAGATCGAAAGCGTCTACAACTCGCAGAAAGCCCGGATCAATCGTCCGCTCGAAGACGTGAAGCCGCAGATCGAGCAGATGCTCCGCGAGTCGCGCCGGGAGCAGGCGCGGGCGGCGTTTTTCAAAACCCTCCGCGACGCTGCCGATGTCACCATTCATTTGCAGCCTCCCCGGGTCGAAGTCAGCCATGATCCGGCCCGGGTTCTCGGTGACCCCAATGCCCCCATCACGATCGTTGAGTTCTCCGATTTCCAGTGCCCGTTCTGCCAAAGAGCTCATCCGGTCGTCAAGCAATTGCTTGCCCAGTACCCCACCCAGGTGAAACTGGCCTATCGGGACTTCCCGCTGAGTCAAATTCATCCGGATGCGCACGCGGCCGCCGCAGCCGCACGCTGCGCCGGCGAGCAGGGCAAGTTCTGGCAGTTTCATGACCGCTTGTTTGAAACGAAGCAGCCGCTCAACGGGCCCACGTTCACCGATCACGCCGCGCAGTTGGGGTTGGATACTGCGCAGTATGTCGAATGCCTCAGCAGCGACCGGTTTCAGACCCTGATTCAGCAGGACTTGGAGGACGGAAATCGGGCCGGAGTGAGCGGAACCCCGGCGTTCTTCGTCAACGGAGTTGTTCTCACGGGCGCCCAGCCGCTTGCCGTGTTCGAGAAGGTCGTGGAAGACGAGCTGGCTGCGATTCGAAGCGCGCAGCCCGCCCCCTAGCCCGCATTCCTGCCTAGCCCGGAGCCTTCGGGGCTGCTGATTCCATTGCCTTGAAAGGGCTACAGCAGTTCCCGGACCCGTGTTGGGGCGGGACGAGTCCAATCCGGGCATGAAAGCGATTGTGAATTCAGAAAGGAAAAATCCAAAGGCCGCCGCGCCGGGAGGAAAAGAGCACCGGCAGCACCGCCGCTTTCAGCTTTCGATCCCGGTTGAAGTCCGCGCTTCCGAGGGCGCCGGTCCCGCCGTCCAGACCGCAAGCCGCAACATCAGCGCCAAGGGCGTCTACTTCACCCTTGCTCCTGAGGTCGGTCTTGCATCCCAAGTGGAATTTTTCATGACCTTGCCCCCTCAGATGTGCCAGGGGCGAACCGTCCGCCTCCATTGCCATGGCCGGGTCGTCCGCCGGGAAGCCTTGGACGGCGAGGGCCGCGTCGGCGTCGCCGCCGCCATCGACGAGTACGAATTCATCCCCGTAGATTGAACCGGGAATCAGAGCCGCGACTGTAAAGGAGCGTCCACCCAACTGCAAGCTGCCCGCACGCCCGCGGGCTTCTCCTCTTGCCCCGATGGGGCATTCGGCGAATGTCGCAGGTTTCCCCCTGCGGAACAAGATCAAAGAGACTGCCTAACCCCGCCAGCATCGACGGCTTCCTGTCGATATGAATGATCCTGGAAAAAACGGGAAGCCACGGCACGCTGTCCGTGCCATGGCTCTCCCGCCTGGCAAGCTAATCAGAAAAACCGGAACCACCGACAAGCCCCCCTTGGTTTCCCGGGATGGCCGTGCCGTGCAGGTTTCTTACATCGGCGTGATCTGGACATTCTTAAACCGCACGATCCCCGCGCCGTACTGCAGCGTGAAGGGACCCGAGGCGAATTTGGTGTCCATCACGTCCACCGTCTTCTGGCCGTTCAGCGTGATCACCAGGTGCGAGCCCTGCGCCACGATTTCGTAGGTGTTCCACTGGCCGCCCGCGTCGATCTGAACCGCCGGCTCGGCCACGTCCACGATCGCGCCGGTGCGATATTTCGGGTCGGGCCGCTTGTCAAAGATATTCACTTCGTAGCACTTGTCCGCGCCGATATCGGCCGGGTCCGAGCACCGGATGAAAATGCCGCTATTGGCGTCCTCATCCACCCAGAACTCAGCCGTCAGCTTGAAGTCGCCGTAGGAATTGTTCGTCACCAGGTGCCCGCCGCCGCTGTTGGCTTCCACGTAGTCTTCCACGATGTGCCAGTTCGCGTCGCCCGTCATGTGCCAGCCGTCCAGGCTCGACCCGTCGAACAGTGTGGTTGAGGCTGGCGCCGGCGGTGCTATCGTCGGTTCTCCGCCTCCGATGGCGCCGCCTTCGTTCGATCCCTGGCATCCCACGAACAATACTGCCAGGAGCATTACCCATCCTGCTTCGATCCGCTTCATTTTTACCCCCTGAGGTTTGTTACCCGTTTGGTTTTCCTGCTGCACGGAACCGCCTGGCCCCGAATTCTCGCCCGCCGATACCGCTATCCACTATTGTACCCGAACTGGTTTCAAAAATGCTGGTTCCAGGAAAACTGATAGTGTCTCGGTTTGAAATTGGCGTACCATCATCCTGCACGCGTCATTTCGTGCGCAGCGAGGACTCTGCTTTGGTGGTTTTCAGGCGCGGGAGTGCCCAATACCCTGTCTCGAGACAACGCTAGTCGCCCGTCGCTGGCATGTCGTAATTCCAGATGATTCGGACGAACTTCCAGGAGCCGTCCGGCAGGCAACGGAACAGATAAACGAACTTGCCCGTCCTTTGTGTGCCGCTCCCGGCAGACTTCGGAGTCAGCGGGAGCGCAAATCGTCCGTGTCCGTAGGCCACGGGCCCGACCACTTCCAGTTGGTCAAACTGAAGGTCCAGCATCATCCGGAACGGGTCGAAAAAATTATCCTTCACCCAAATTCGAACAGCATTCTTGCCGTCAATCCTGGGCTGGTCGGGCGGCAGGAACACAATGTCATCCGTCAGCGTCCCCAGCCACTGATCGAGGTCTCCCGAGTTGACCGCGCTCACATACTCCTGCACGGTTCTGTGGATCGCGTCCGATTCGGCTGACATATTCGCCCCCCTTTCCACCCCTCCCGTCATGAGCGCACGGCGGATTGGATCACTTAACGGTGGATTTGATCACTTCGTGGATTTCCAGATTCGGATGCCCGGCGAAAATCTCCGAGCGCCCCCGCCCCTTGTGCGCCTCGCGAAACGATTCGCTGTTCGTCCATGCCTCGAACGCTTCGCGCGTCTCCCAATAGGTCAGTACGATATACGGCTCCTCCTTTGTGGGGCGCAGAATATCATTGCGGATAAAGCCCGGAAACGACCGCAGCGGGTGCTGGCTCTTCGCGTCGTCCCGCTCCAGGAACAGCTTCTCGAACTCGTCCTCGTGGCCTTTGGCCACCGGTATCCGGTTGCAGATCACATACATTTCATTTCTCCCATGCGTTGCTTCTTGCAAAATAATTATGAGCGGTCATCCTGAGGAGCGCAGCGATGAAGGACCTGCTTTCCCTTCCCATTCCTTGCTCCCGAAGGGCGCTTCGCAAACAGCGCTCCCTGCTTGTCTTTAGTGGGGAAAGTATACACCTGTTTGGTGCAACAGCTATTTCCCATTGTGTTTCTAGACACTCGTCACTCGACACTTGTCACTGTTTCGGTCCTTTCGGTTGATTCGGTTCTCTCGGTTCTCTCGGAACTCTCGGTAGAATCCTTTTCCCTGCTTCCCGGGCCTTATTTGTGATGGAAATTTGATGGAGGAGAACGGAGAGGAACAGGCAGACCGGCAACTCAATTGGATCGGCCAACGGATGGCTTTTGGGTCTTGCGACAATGGGGTGGGTGTAGTGTACTCTGGAGGGCTGCTGGAATCGCTACGGCGTCCCGGACGGTTATAGCAATTGGGAGGCCGCAAGATTTCCACGCACATTATTTTTCCGGGGGTGATTCATGGCAGGAGTACCAATCGAGCAGCTTCGCGGCGGGTTCCGGGGGACCGTGATCGAGCCGTCCGACGCGGCGTATGAAGAGGCTCGCAAAGTTTATAACGGGATGATCGACAGAAAACCCCGCGTCATCGCGCAGTGCGCGGACGTGGCCGACGTCATCGCGGCGGTGAATTTCGGACGCGAGAACGGGCTGCTCACGGCGATTCGCGGCGGCGGGCACAATGGCGGCGGGCTCGGAATCTGCGACGACGGGCTGGTCATTGATCTCTCGCGCATGAAAGGCCGGCGCGTGGACCCGGCCGCGCGCACGGTTCGCGTCGAAGGCGGCTGCACCGGGGCCGACATGGACCACGCCACGCACGCGTTCGGGATGGCCACACCGACCGGGACGATTGCAACAACGGGTGTTGCCGGGCTGACGCTGGGCGGCGGCATCGGGCACTTGTCGCGGCAGCACGGGCTTACGATCGACAACCTGCTCTCAGTCGATATGGTGCTGGCGGACGGCAGTTTCGTCACGGCCAGCGCCGACACGAACCCGGACCTTTACTGGGCCGTGCGCGGCGGCGGCGGTAACTTCGGCGTGGTGACTTCGTTCCTGTTTCGGACGCATCCCGTGAAGATGGTCTTCGCGGGGCCGACGTTCTGGCCCATCGAGCAGACGCCGGAAGTGATGCCGGCGTGGGCGGAGTTCATCGTGAAAGCGCCAGAAGACGTGACCGGCTTCTTCGCGTTCCTGACTGTGCCGCCGGTGCCGATGTTCCCGGAGAACCTGCACCTGCAGAAAATGTGCGGGATCATCTGGTGCAGCACGCTCGGGGGGAAAGAAGCCGACGCGGCGACGAAGCCGATGCGCTCGGTCGGCAAAACGGCCTTCGAGCACGTCGGCGTGATGCCGTTTCCGATGCTGCAAAGCCTCTTCGATGGGCTCTATCCGCCGGGATTGCAATGGTACTGGCGCGCCGATTTTATTAAGGAGCTCAGCGACAAGGCCATTCAAGAACATCTCACGCAAGCGAAGAAACTACCTACACCGCACTCGACCGTGCACTTCTATCCCATCGACGGGGCGGCGCACAAGGTTGCCAACGACGGGACGGCGTTCAGCTACCGCGACGCCAACTGGGCCGAGGTGATAGTCGGCGTCGATCCCGATCCGGCCAATGCAGGGAAGATTACGAGCTGGACGAAGGAATACTTTGATGCGCTGCACCCGTACTCGGCGGGGGGCGCCTACGTGAACTTCATGATGGACGAGGGACAGGAGCGCATCCGGGCGTCGTTCCGGGGCAATTACGACCGCTTGGCGCAGATCAAGCGAAAGTACGACCCGAAGAACTTCTTCCGGGTGAACCAGAACATTCAGCCGGGGTAGGAAGGCAGTGACGAGTGACCAGTGATGAGTGACGAGCAGGAGAGAAAAGAGAGAAGTGCAGGTCCCTCGGAGGGCGTCCCGGCACGCGGGCCCCCCCCGCGCTGTCAAGTACAAAATGCATAACTGCTCAAGATGCTGAACCCGGAAACCCTGGACGGGGACAGAAAGGATTGGGACCGCGCAAGGAGTCAGGGTTAGAGACAATAAGTTCCGTTTAACTCTCACCCCGCAGGATCGCCACCGGCAAGACCCGAAACGTATCGCCTGGCAGAAGCTTTGGTCCCTCACTCGCGAGCTCCGGTCTTACCTCTTCTCTCGTCAGAACGTTCTGGAACTTATGCCCAGCCAGATTCTGCGGAATCACAATGGCGCTCTGGTCCCAGACCTCCGCCCCTACCGGCAGGCGGTTCCCGGTCCCCGCCAACCCGGCGACGAGCCGGGGAACAACTGCCACGACGCTCCGGTTCCCGAGAATCCGCGCAAAGGCAACCAGGTGATCTTTCCGATCTCCTTCCACCTGCAGAGGAACATACTCGCCATCGAGAAATACCGCAGATAGCTCCCGTCGGAGGCGGAGACCGGCGGTGGTCACGTAGAGTTTGATCCGCCCGTCCTGCCAGTTCGCAAGCATCTCCGAGACCGCCGGGCCTGCTTCTGCGGCGCCGGCGGAATCCGCCAGCAGCGGTTCCATCTGATCGAGGAAATCCCGCCGCACCCCATAATCCACGGGAGCACGGTTGTCCGGGTCCACCAGGGACAAGTTCCACAACTCCGTCCCCTGGTAGAAATCCGGCACGCCTGGAGAGACAATCTTGAGAACCGTCTGTGACAGCGCGTTAAGCATTCCGAGCCACGCGACTCGTTCAGCAAACGGAGCGAAACTCCGCAGGAAGCGTTTCGCCCGGCTCCCCGTCAGCGTGCGATGCACGAAATCCGACGTCGCCGTGTCGTAGGCCTCGGACGGATTGATCCAGCTCGTGTGCTCTTTCTTTTCTTTAATCGCCTTGAGCATGAAGCGGCGAATGCGTTCGACGTATTCCGGGCCAGGCTCCTCCAGGCCGGCAGGCCAGGAGCCGAGCAGGCTCTGATAGAAGATGTACTCATCCCCGCGGCCGGGAGCCGGGACCCCGTCCACCTGCGACCGCATGCCGGCGTTCGTGCGCGCCCACCGGAGGACGCCTGTGCGCCACTCCTCGGCGATTTCCGACAGCACGTTCAGGCGCGCCCGCGCGTCCTCCCCGCGTTTGGTGTCATGTGTTGAAGTGGCCAGCATGGCGAGCGGCCAGGACTGCCGCCGCTCCTGGTTCGAGCGATGAAACTCTTCGGGCGGCCGCCCGAACCGCGCCGGATCGCCCCCGACCTCATTCAGCGAGAGCAGCACGCCGTAGCGGTAGAAGGCCGTATCCTCCATTCCCTTCGCCTGCATCGGCCCCGTGTACTGCTGGAACTTCATGGCGAACTGCACTCCCCGGGGGTACTGGCTCTTGGGCAGGATCGTCCCCGCCGTCGGCAGCAGCAGGCGCCGCAGAAACTCGAAAATCGAGGGCTCCAAAGCCGGGTTTCTTCGCAGCGCCCGCGCCACGGCGGTGTCCACGGTTTTCTGGTCGAACTCGTCCCACCCTTTCGCCGTGCAATAGGAGCGGTAGTTCGGAAAGCAGGCCACGACCTCGCGCAAGGCCTCCTGGAGGCTTGCCAGCGTGAAGTCGCGGAACTCGCGGTTGACTTCGGAGATGCGGTTCAGCTCCCGGGCCAGCATGTTGAGCTCGCTGACCATGGACGTCGTGATAATGAGCCGCCGGCTTTCGTAGGCGATGTCGGCAAACGGCTCTTCGGCTCCGACCATGCGGATGTAGAGCTTCCGAAACGTCTGTGCCTTCCGCGAATCCACGAACAGCCCGTTGAGATCGTTCAGAAAGTCGTACCCGGTCGTCCCGTGGATCGCCCAGTCGCGGCGCAGCGCCTCCCCGGCCGTCAGAATTTTCTCCCCGACGACGTAGGCAATCTGCCCGTCCCCGCAGGCGGAAATCAGGCGGTCGAAATATTCCCGCGGATCAAACAGCCCGTCCACGTGATCGAGCCGCAGGCCGGTGACCGTGCCCTTCCGGATCAGGTCCAGAACCAGTTCGTGGGCCGCGTCGAAAACTTCCCGGTCCTCCATGCGAATCGCGGCCAGCTCGTTGATATCGAAAAACCGGCGGTAATTGATTTCGTGCAGCGCAGTCCGCCAATAAGACAGCCGGTAGGCCTGCGCGTCGAGAAGACTGTGGAGCAGATCGAAGCTCGCTGGATTTCCCGGCTCGCCGTTGAACACCCGGACGTTTTCTTCAATGTGCCGCCGGATGCGTTCCGACACTCGTGCCAGCCGCGCCAGCCGCTCCCGGACCACTTCCTTCTCCCGGTGCCGGTCGAGGACCCGATGCGAGTCCGTCTCCGTATACGCGGGCATGTGCTCCAACTGAAACAGGATGCTCATGAACTCCCGCTGATCGGGATCCTCCAGCGCGCGCTGTCCTTCCAATTCCGGCAGATTGTGCTCCAGCAGTCGCCGCATCTGCCGGGGATTGAGCGGCAGGTTGCGCTCGAAATAGTGGAGCGAAAAAGCGCCGTCCTCATACTGGATCTGGAGCTCCCCGCTCTTGAGGACCGAGCCATACTGATCGCCCAGGATAGGCAGCAAGACTTTTCCCCGCAGCTCCGTTTTCACCGGGTCCCAGTCGATATCGAAATACTGGGCGTAGCGGGACGACGGTCCGTTTTCCAGAACGTCTCTCCACCACTGGTTGGCCGAAGGGTCGATGCCCATGTGGTTGGGAACGAAGTCGAGGATCAAGCCCATTCCGTGGCTTGCCAGCGCGTTCGCAAAGGCGGCAAAGTCTTCCGCCGTTCCGTACTCCGGGTTCAGGCGGCTGTGGTCGCAGATGTCATATCCGTGCGAGCTGCCCGGGCACGCCGCCAGCAACGGCGAGCAATAGAGTTCCGTGATCCCCAGACGAGCGAGGTAGGGTATCAGGGCCTCGGCGTCCCGGAACCGGAATCCGCGATGGAACTGCAGGCGGTACGTGCTGACAGGAACCCGGGAAGGCAGCGGAGCCGGCACGGTTACGCCTCCCCCTCCGTCCCGGACAGCTTCAGCTTGAACAGGGCCGCACCGGGCCGGACAAATTCCACCGTCGGACCGGACGCGTCAATTCGAGGAGGCATTCCGTCGGCCGCAAACGCGTCCTCTTCGCTCGTCAGCAGGAGGGCCCAGCGACGCCCCAGCCCGATGTGTGCGTACGGGATGCCCCGCAAGTCGACCGTCCCGGCCCCGCGCAGCCGAATCACGGCAAGCAGATCACTGGCGGAAGCCTCGCGTCTTCGGAGCAGCAGCGTATCCGCGTCCAGGTCCCAAATACCAAAACCCTCGCCTCTCTGGAGCGCAGGCTCCGACCGCCGCAACTCCAGCAGTCGCCGGCAATACCGGATCAAGGACGCGTGCGGCTCGGCTTCGCGCTCCTCCCAGTTCAGCCGGCTGCGCTCGAACGTCTTTGGGTCCTGCGGGTCCGGAATCCGCTTGCGCGTCTCCGCGTCGGCGAAGGCCGCAAACCGGCTGAACTCGTTGCGCCTTCCCTCGGTCACCAGCTTCCCCAATTCCGCATGATGGTCCGTGAAGAACTGAAACGGCGCACTCGCCGCCCATTCCTGACCCATAAACAGCAAGGGAGATTCTGGCAACAGCAGCAGCAGGGCCGTGGCGGCGCGATACGCCGCGAGATCAATCTGATGATTCAGACGCTCGCCGAAGGCGCGATTTCCCACCTGATCGTGATTCTGCAGGAAGAAAACGAACCGCTGCGGCGAAAGCCCGCTCGCGTCGCTTCCTCGTTCCTTGCCGAAGAACGGCGCGTACTGGCCGGAATAGAACCAGCCGTGCCGTGCCGTCGTGGCAATCTCCTCCGCCGTGCCCGCGAAGTCCTCGAAGTACCCGTCGCGGTCGCCCGCCAAAAACCGCCGCATCTCATGATGAAAATCATCCGACCAGACCGCGTCGAGGCCCCACCCGCTCTCCGACTCGGGCTTCACCATCCACGCCAGATTGCGCACGTCTTCGGCAATCACCTGGACCGCCCGCCTGCCGTCTCCTCCGTGTCTCCCTTCTCTTAGTGATTCCCGCACGGCTCCCGAAAGCTCCGCCAGGAAGTGCCTCTCGCTTGTATCCACCATCGCGTGCGTTGCGTCCAGGCGCAGTCCGTCCAGGTGATACTCATGGACCCAATGCAGCGCGTTTTCGATTAAAAACTTCCGCGCCCCGGCGCTCTGCGGCCCGTCGAAGTTGACGGCGGCCCCCCACGGGCTTTTGTGCGTCCGGGAAAAATAGAACGGGCTGAAGGCTCCGTGATACGCCCCGTCCGGCCCGAAGTGGTTGTACACCACGTCGAGATGAACCGCCAGCCCGATCCGGTGCGCTTCGTCCACAAACCTTCTGAGATCGTCCGGCGTTCCGTAGCAGCGCGCCGGCGCGAACAGCGCTGCTCCGTCATAGCCCCAATTTCGCTCCCCTGCGAAATCCGCCAGCGGCATCAACTCGGCCGCTGTTACCCCCAGATCCTGCAGCACCGGCAGTCTCTCGGCGGCTGCCCGAAACGTTCCCGCGGCCGTGAACGTTCCCACGTGTATTTCGTAGAGAACCAGCTCTTCGAGGCGCGTTCCCCGCCATTCCGCGTCGGTCCACGAAAACGCCGCGGCATCCACGATCTGCGAAGGACCGTGAACGCCCCGCGGCTGGCACCGCGAGGCTGGATCGGGGTATGGCCCCTGGCCGTCTATCCGGTATCGGTAGAGGTCGCCCGGGCCAAACTCGCCGCTGCTCCCCTCGAAATAACCCTCCGCCGACCGTTCGAGCGGCAAGGTCAATTCCCTTGCGCCCGGCGTTTCCCGATGCACCTCGATCTTGCCGGCCTCGGGAGCCCAAAGGCGGAAGCAAGCCTTTCCGTTATCCCACCAGGCTCCCAACGATGGTTTCCAATTCATGAATCTCCGCAATCCTCTCCCCGCACCCTCATTTCCCCGCAGGGAGTCGTCCGAGCCGGAACCCGGCAGCCGAGCGTCCCCGAAGCCGGTAGGTGTGGTCGCGCAGGCTGTACTGCCGGCTCCATTGCGGATCCGCCGTGTCCAGCAGCCGCACCCATTTCTCGTTCGGCTTCAAAGGCGGCAGAACAAAAGCAATCGACTCGTGGTGCGCGTTGAACAGGAGGAACAAGGTATCTCCGATCAGAGTGTTCCCGTCCTTGTCTGTCTCTTCCATCGCCTCCCCGTTGAGCAGAACCCCCAGGCAGCGCACGAAGTGCGACTCCCAGGCTTCATCGTCCATTTCCTTGCCACTGGGCTCGAACCAGGCAATGTCCTTGACGCCTGCCCCGCGGATCTTCCGACCCTGGTAAAACGTCCGCCTCGCCAGCACCGGCTGTTCCTGGAACAGCCGGATCATATAGCGCGTGAACTCCACGAGGTCTTTCTGCGCCTCCGTCAGGTTCCAGTCGAACCAGCTCAACTCGTTGTCCTGACAATAGGCGTTGTTGTTCCCTTCTTGCGTACGGCCCATCTCATCGCCGCCGCAGAGCATCGGGACTCCCTCGGAGAGCATCAGCGTGGCGATAAAATTCCGCTTCTGTTTCTCCCGCAGAGCCAGGATTGCCGGATCGCCCGTGGGGCCTTCGGCGCCGCAGTTCCAGCTCAGGTTGTCGTCCGTGCCGTCCCGGTTGTCTTCGCCGTTCGCTTCGTTGTGTTTCTGGTTGTAGCTCACCAGATCGTGCAGCGTGAAGCCGTCGTGCGCGGTTACGAAATTGATGCTGGCGTAAGGCCGCCGCCCGCTCTGCTCATACAGGTCGCTGCTGCCGGCCAGCCGCGTTGCCAGCTCGGAAACCACCCCTCCTTCCCCCTTCCAGAAGCGCCTCACCGTGTCGCGGTATTTCCCGTTCCACTCCGTCCATCCGACCGGAAAGTTGCCGACCTGATAACCTCCCTCGCCGAGGTCCCACGGTTCGGCAATCAGCTTCGCCTGCGAGAGCACAGGGTCCTGATGGATGATGTCGAAGAAGGCTCCCAGCTTGTCCACCGCGTGCAGCTCGCGGGCCAGCGTGCTCGCCAGATCGAAGCGGAATCCGTCCACGTGCATTTCGAGGACCCAGTACCGCAGGCTGTCCATGATCAGTTGCAGCACGCGCGGGTGGAGCATGTTCAGCGTATTCCCGCACCCCGTATAGTCAATGTAATAGCGCGCATCTTCCGCCGCGAGGCGATAGTAGGCTCTGTTGTCGATCCCGCGCAGCGAAAACGTCGGCCCCAGATGGTTCCCTTCGGCGGTGTGGTTGTAGACGACGTCGAGGATCACTTCCAGACCTGCGGAGTGCAGATTGCGCACCATCGTCTTGAACTCGCGCACCGAGCCCGTGGGAGTTGCCGACATCGAGTACCGCGCGTCCGGCGCCAGGAACGCCAGCGTATTGTACCCCCAGTAATTGCTCAGCCCCCGCTCGATCAGGTGGCGGTCGTACGCGTGGTGATGCACCGGCAGCAGCTCGACCGCGGTCACCCCCAGCCGCGTCAGGTGCTGGATCGTCTCCTCGGAAGCGAGCCCCGCGTAAGTCCCGCGCGCCTTTTCCGGAATATCGGACCGCAGCTTCGTGAAGCCCTTGACGTGCACTTCGTAAATGATAGTCTTGTGCCACGGAGTGCGCGGCGGATGATCGTCGCCCCACGTAAAGGCCGTGTCGATCACCGCCGCCAGCGGCGCGTGGGGCGCGCTGTCGCGCTCATCCATGCAAAGGTCTTCCTCCGGGCCTCCGATCTGGTAGCCGAACAATTGATCCTTCCAGCGGATCGTCCGCCCGATCGCTTTCGCATAGGGATCCAACACTACCTTATTGGGATTAAACCGGTGCCCCGCCGCCGGATCGTAGGGGCCAGGAACCCGATATCCATAGAGCTGCCCAGGCAGGACCCGAGACAGGTATCCGTGCCAGACCATATCGGTCTGTTCCGGCAGCGCAATCCGCTGGGATTCGCCCGTCGAGTCCGGCGAGTCAAACAAGCAGAGCTCAACCAGGGTGGCGTGTTCGGAGAAAATTGCGAAATTCACACCGGACCCGTCCCACGTGGCTCCCAATGGATACGGATTACCAGGGCGGATTTTCATCGATCGGATTCCTTTTTTATGGCCCTTGTTGCGTTCCGGGTAAAACGATCATGCCGGGTCACTTTGGAAGAGCCGAAGAAGCTGCATTTCTGATGGCAAAGGGCTGATTCTACAAAAGTTGCATCTCGTCAAAGCCCGATATTGAGGCTCCTCGCCGTTTCCTTCCGAAGCGGCGTTCCATGTTACTTGTATCAGAAAGGGGTATGTCGCTGTCAAGGCGGCATGCAACGAAGACCGCCTACGACAACCTAAGATATCAGCCTCCGCCGATGAAAAGACTGCACATCGGGACCTTGTCGTTTTATACTGGATTATTCTGAGTCTGGCGCAGGGACCATTTCTAGTTCATTTTTTGCGTCGCACGGGCAGATGGAGGCGCGCGAATCCACGGCTGATGAATCCTTCCGCAAAAATCGTGCCGGTGCTTTACATCCGGGTCGTGCTGGGCCTGGTGGTTCTCTTCGGCCTTGCGGGATTTCTAACCAGCTCGTATCGGGAGGATCGGGAGACGCTTGCCTCCCTGCATTTCGACACAGGAAAAACCCTGGCCCGGGAAGGGCGGGAGGCAGCCGCGATTGAGGAATACCGGGCGGCGCTGTCGCTTTCCCGCGGGGATTTTGAGTACCAGTTGGAGCTGGCTCTGGCGCTGATGAATGAGGGGAATCTGAACGAGGCGGAACGGCACCTCCAGGAGCTCCTTGTCACCGACCCCACCGACGCGATTCCCAACTGGGCGATGGCTCGGATCGCAGACCGCCGCGACGACGTTCCCACCGCAGAGACCTACTACCACAGGGCGCTGTACGGTTTCTGGCCCCCCGAGCCGCCTCCGGGTTCACAGGCCGATGCGCCGGGGAATCGCCTGGAGGCCCACTTCGAGCTGGTCGACATGCTCGCGCGAAGCGATGCCAAGCCCCGCCTCCTGGCCGAGCTGCTCCTTCTCGCCAATGAGCTTTCCGAAGACGCTGAGACCCGGAAACGCGTGGCGCGCCTTTTCTTGCGCGCCGATTCCCCCTCGAACGCCGGCGCGATCTATGCGGACCTTGTAGCGCAGGACGAGAAAGACTGGGGAGCCTACTCCGGACTGGGCGATGCCGAGTTCGCGCAGGAGAACTATGTCGCCGCGCGCAACGCGTACCGCACCGCGAACCGGTTGAATCCGGAGGATGCTGTCACCCAGGCCCGACTCGACTTTTCGAACCAGATCCTGGAATTCGACCCGACTCTCCGCGGGCTGTCTTCCACCGAGCGCCACCGGCGCTCGGTGGAGTTGGTGCGCGCCGTGCTCGCCAAAGTTGAGCTTTGCCGCCCGGCTGGGATGTCACTGCTCGTGCCCGACCCCCGCCAGCCGATCATGGATGCGGCCCGCGAGATGCTGGCCGAGACCCGGCGCCCGCGCAACATCGCGGATGCTCTGGAAGCGAACCTATCTCTCGCGCTCCAACTCTGGCAAGCGCGCCTTGAACTCTGCCCGCCCGGGGGCAACCTGGACGCGACCGACCGGGTCCTGACCAAACTGGCGCAACAGCAATCGTCGTGATCTTCCATGCAAGTTCCTGAATGGTTCGAACGCGCCCGCAGATCCGGAATCTCTGAGACCCAGCGGTTTCTTCTGCTTGCGATACTGATCGGCTTATTTGCCGGCCTTTCGTTCGTCTGTTTTCACATCTCCATGGACTACCTGACTTGGTTCGTCCTGGGGACCCCTGTGGGTGCGAATCGGCTGGCAACGGTCCTCGGTCCGGCCCTGGGGGGCGGGTTGGCCTCGCTCCTGGTCTTGTGGATTTTTCGCACCGCCCAAGGCAGCGGCGTCAATCATACGAAGGCGGCCCTTTACATTTCCGATGGTCACGTCCCGTCCGGCACGGTGTTCGGAAAATTCATCGCCTGCTCTCTCTCGATTGGCTCTGGCAATTCTCTCGGACCCGAGGACCCGGCCTTGCACATGGGCGCCGGCATCGGCTCCTGGCTCGGCCGGACGTTTGGTCTCGCCAAAGAGAATATGCGGCGCATTGCGGCGGTCGGGGCCGCTGCGGGGATCGCTGCGGCTTTCAATACCCCCATCACCGCCGTGCTGTTCGTAATCGAAGAAGTGATTGGGGGCTGGAACACCGCCGTAATGGGGTCCACGATCCTGTCCGCTGTCTCCGCCGTCGTGGTCAGCCGCTATTTCCTAGGCAATGAGCCGCTGTTCCGCGTCCCGGATTTTCAGTTGACACACCCTTCTGAGCTTCTGATCTATGCCGGTCTCGGACTCGTGGGAGGTGTCCTGGCCTCCTTTTTCGTCCGGGGGATCACCCGCCTTCGCGCTCTGTTCGATCAGCAACCACCCCGCATGCGCTACATCAGGCCCTTCGTCGCGGGGCTCTTTGTCGGCGCTATCGGCTTGTGGTTCCCCCAGATCATGGGAGCCGGATACGACGCCGTGGACAGCGCCCTCCACGATCAGTTTCCCTGGGGATTTCTTCTGGTCCTGGGCCTCGCCAAGCTCCTCGCAACCACCGTTTGTTTCAGCGCGGGAACCCCGGGCGGGATGTTCGCTCCGACCCTGTTCTCTGGAGCGATGATCGGCGGCGCGATCGGCGGCCTGGCCCGTCTCTATTGGCCCTTTCCCACGAGTCCCGTCGACGCCTACGTCCTGGTGGGAATGGGAACGTTTTTTGCCGGGGTGTTCCGCGCTCCGATGACCTCCGTCTTCATGGTGTTCGAGGTAAGCGCCACGTACGTCATCATCGTTCCCGTCATGATTGCCAACACGATCGCCTATTTGATTTCGAGGAAGCTCCAGCCGGTCCCCTTTTTCAGCGTGATCGCGCAGATGGAAGGACTCGACCTTCCTTCCACCGAGCAGCTCCGCGAGGAGCAGGTTCTCCGGGTCGAGGACGCCATGCAGTCCCGCGCCGTGCCCGTTTTTTCGCAGCACACCCCGGTTGTCCTCGCTCTGGCGGAGATGGCGCAAAAAGGCATCCCGTATTCGTTCGTCCACAAGGATGGCGGGAGCTGGTCCCTGCTGCATGATTCGGACCTGCATGCGGCTTCGGAATCGGGCAGGGACAATTCATCGTTGGGAATCGCGTTTATTCTGGAGCCGACTCCGACCCTGCATCCCGATCTGCCTCTCGATAACGCCATGCGAGCGATCGGCTCCCACCCCATCCTGCCGGTTTGCAGCCGCGTCGGCCGCCAGGAGATCCTCGGAACTCTCACGCTCGAGGACATCCACCGGGCCTACGGCATCAACCATCAGGAACCCCTCGATGAGGCGCAGTACCCGGTTGAGTCGCCCCACTCAGAAGTTGCTGAATAACTGATTTGAGGTTGTCACTCCGGCCGGCTTGTCCCGCCGGCTCCCGGCTTGACCCAGAAGAGCGGGGCCTGCTAGAGCATTTCTCCCGATGGTGTATACTATGAAACGAGTTTCTCTGGCGATCCAAGAACACCATGGCAAAGGCGTACTCGGACGATTTGCGTCGG